>ERZ795050.2062-NODE-2062-length-23560-cov-5.425782_pt1 | contig 23560 bp, 17 predicted proteins | sample MGYA00375134_ERZ795050 | MGnify/ENA primary metagenome ERZ795050 (study PRJEB30179, sample SAMN05720221) | activated sludge metagenome | isolation source: Anaerobic digester | place: Japan | collected 2015-05-26 ... | reverse complement strand
GTTCACGTTGCTGTTGCACACAGCCTCAAGAATGCGCGCACGGTACTTGATGAAATTAAAGCAGGAAAGAGCCCCTATACTTTTATTGAAATCATGTCGTGTCCCGGAGGATGTGTTGGAGGCGGAGGACAGCCACTCAAAACTGACTGGACATCGCGAAAGGTACGACAGGAAGCAATTTACAAGGAAGATGAGAGGCTTCCGCTCCGAAAGAGCCATGAAAACCCTGCAGTCCAGGAACTCTATACGGTTTTCCTCGAAAAACCGCTCGGGCATTTGAGCCATGAGCTCCTCCATACACACTACACGCCTCGAAACGTATAAGACCTGCACTGTATACTGGTTGATACTATGAAAAAAAGGCTGTCCAAAACGTTCTGGACAGCCCTTTTATATCTCAATTAAGCAGAGAAAAACCGTAAACTTACCGTGTAGGGTTGATTTTTATATTCCTACGCTCTCTGGCGGTTTTTATATTTTATTATATATAATATAAGCAATTAGAATTCGGGACGGTGGGACTTGAACCCACGATATCCAGCTCCCAAAGCTGGCGCCTTAGCCACTAGGCAACGTCCCGTTCGTACGTGCATTTATACTCTTTTTACTCCATTGCTGTCAAGTAGAGTAGCGCACAGTTTAGAACAAAACTTTTTCCTTGACAGGTTTTAATGTATGACTTTATTCTAGTAGGTATTGAGTCTCTCAAACTTTTTCTAGAGGCTTAGTGCACTGTGAGCCTTGTAAGGCACCCTATTACAACTTCCTTAAGGAGTACTATATGATTTTTAGTACAGAAAAAATTAGAAATATTGCTATTGCCGGTCATGGAGGTACCGGGAAAACAACACTTGTCGAACATCTTTTGTTTACTGGCGGCGCAATTGCCAAACCAGAACTTGTTGATTCTGGACGAACAGTCAGTGACTTCACTGATGAAGAAATTGAAAAAAAGATTTCAATTCATACTACATTAACTCATGTTTTTCAAAATGATACTAAAATAAATATACTTGACACTCCAGGCTCATCTGATTTTGTTGGTGATATGATTGTGGGTCTCCGCTCTTGTGAAACGATTGCACTACTCATTGATGGCAAAAGCGGTGTGCAAATTGAATCAATAAAAATCTGGAGACAACTCCAGGAACGCAACAAACCTCGACTTTTGTTTGTCAATAAACTTGATGAAGAGCGTGCATCATTTGAACATGCAATTGAGGATGTCCATGAAAAATTTAAGGTTACCCCAGTTGCAATAACAATTCCAATGGGCGAAGGACCAAACTATAAAGGCGTGATCGATGTTCTCAATCAAAAGGCATATTTTGTTCCAGGCGGACATGATAAAAAAGAAACCGCACAGGATATACCTCCAGAATACAAGGATAAAGTAGATGCAGCACGTGCAGCCCTTTCTGAAGCAGCAGCAGATGGCGATGATGAACTTATGGAAAAATACTTGAGCGAAGGTGTACTCTCTCAGGAAGAAATCCTCAAAGGTCTCCGTGAAGCATTTGCAGAAAACCGAACCATTCCTGCATTCGCTGGCAGTGCAGTTAAGAATTCGGGTCTACTTCCATTGCTCCTTTTTATTGAAGCAATTGCACCCTCCCCATTGTTCTGCACGCCGGAAAAAGCTCATAAAGCTGATAATTCCGAAGTAGAAATAAAAGTAAATCCTGAGGCTCCTTTTGCTGGTCTTATCGTTAAAACACAGATTGATCAGTTCTCAGGAAAACTCTCGTTTGTAAAAGTTTTTCAGGGTACACTTACTCCTGACACTGAATATCTCGTTGTCGATGAAGGAAAGAAAGAAAAAGCTAATAAGCTTTTCATTCTGCAAGGCAAAAAACTGGAAGAAGTGCCATCCCTTTCTGCAGGAGACATAGGAATTATAGCCAAAAGCCAGATACTTAAAACAAACTATTCAATAAGCGATCCTGCTAATCCACTCAAATTTTCACCACTCAAACTACCACAGCCAGTTCATGCTGTTGCGATCAGCGCTGCTTCTAAAAAAGATGAAGACAAACTTTCTGAACTATTGCATCGTTTTGCAGAAGAAGATTTGACATTTACTATCAAATACAATGCAGAAACCAAAGAAACCGTTATTTCCGGTATGGGTGAGCAGCAAATAAACATGATTCTTGATAAGGTGAAACACATACAAAAAATGGATATTCAAACCCGTTTGCCACGTGTTGCATACCGTGAGACCATTACTAAAAAAGCCGGTGGCGAGTATACCCATAAAAAACAAACTGGTGGTCATGGCCAATATGGCAAAGTCGTACTTGAAGTTGAACCGCTGGAACGAGGGCAATACTATGCCTTTGAAAATAAAGTATTTGGTGGTGCAATCTCTAAGAACTTTGTACCTGGCATCGAAAAAGGTATACACCAGGCAATGGAACGCGGTGTTGTTGCAGGTTATCCTGTCGTCGATGTCAAAACAAACCTGCTCGATGGTAAGGAGCATCCAGTAGATTCATCAGAAATGGCATTTAAGATTGCTGCTCGGGGAGCATTCCGGGAGGCAACAAAAAATGCATCTCCTGTACTGCTTGAGCCAATTATGAACCTCACCGTATTTGTTGAGGAAAAATACCTTGGTGACGTTATGTCGGATCTTTCCGGACGACGAGGACGTATTTCAGGCCAGCAGCCAATTGGTGGTGGAATAATCGAAATCAAAGCGCAAGTACCACAAGCGGAACTGCTCCGCTATTCCATTGAACTCAGATCAATGACGAGCGGTACCGGTGCATTTGAAATTGAATTTGATCACTACGCCCCAATAACAGGCAAAATTGCCGAAGAAGTCATCAAAGCCGCAGAAGCCTTCCGCGAAGCAGAAAAAGAAGAAGAAGAATAATACATTTGATACTTTCCATGATGATTCTGACGAACTGCCCTCCTCTGGATGGGCAGTTTTTTTTCTTACAAACTATCGAAGCATAACATGCAATCCACGTTCCTGAGCCAGAAGATACAATTTCTTTAGTATAGTTTCTGAATATGGCGGATTGCGTAAAGCCCACAGGGGATTGAGCGTTACATCGTTTCGGTACTGCTGAAGTCTAACTGTCTCGCCGGGGTTAAAAAGCGCGAGAATATCATGAAAGTTTTCCAGTGTAACAAACTCAGGAGCACAGGTTACTCTAATTTCATAAGGTTTTCCGCTTGAACGAATAATTGATAAACTTTTCTGCACCGCAGTAAAACAATCAGGAATATTTGTTAAACCATTATACATATTGGGCGTAGTCTTAATATCGAGCGCAAAAAAATCTACAGGTGGCAGGGTTTGTAGTATATGCGGATTACTACCATTTGTGTCCAGTTTAACATGAAGCTCAAGACTATGAAGTGCTTCAATTATCAAATTGAGTCCATCTATTAAAGTTGGCTCACCACCGGTAAGTACAACACCATCAAGATTTTTTTTATAAACCGAGATGTACTCTAGAATATCTTCGAGAGGTAAAAATTCATCGAGTTCTTTACCCAGCGCAAGTTCTGGATTGTGACAATAGGGACAAAAAAAATTACAGCCTGAAAAAAATATTACCGCCGCAACATGACCAGGATAGTCATTGAGTGAAAGCGGTATAAAGCCGGCAGTGTAGTCTGGTATCATTTCAGACTGTTTATATATTGTTCAGCCTCTTTTTTGTTACAGGCTCTTCCTGTTTCTTTACCTTCTTTAGAATAAAAAACAACAGTAGGTGTTGCTTGAACATTATATTGCAATGCAAGTTCAAGACCTTCATCGGTACTAACATCGATAATAGTAGCTTCAAGAGAGGAAGATGCTAAATAGTTTTTTACGGGCGGACAATTGGGGCAATTTGGCTTTACAAAGAGCATATATTTTGCAATATCTTTTTCCTTTACACTATCACTATTCATTGCAAACAGCTCTGTTTGTTTGCTATAAGGGCTACTATCAACTTTTGTCTGAACGGAAGCATTCCCTGACCAAATTGCTTTTACCGTATTTTCTGCATTAAGGTTATACATTTTTCGCCTTGTATACTCATGTCGTTTTCCAGCATTCCAGTTTTTCACTGAACGGTAATAACCGACAATACGGCTGTAGACTTCGGTTTGTGAGCCTTCTACACTATCAAGCATTTTTTTTAATTGAGCCAACTTTTGCTCAAGCTCATTCTTTTTCACGTTTACATCATCTTTCACATTAAAAGTCATAATTCCCCTCCCAGGATATTTTGAGTTTATTGAATTTCTGCTAACTGTTCTTCGATTGTTCGAATTTCATTTAACAGCTTTGCCTGTTTTTCTGCTTTACATTTTGGACAGGTAAAATGCTCACCAGATATGTAGCCATGTATAGGACACACGGAAAATGTTGGAGAAATGGTAAAATAGGGTATCCGATAGTTGCTTGCTACTTTATGTACAAGATTACGAAGCGCTTGCCAGTCCGTAACTGCTTCTCCAAGGAAGATATGAAATACCGTGCCTCCAGTATACTTGGACTGCAATGCTTCCTGATGATCCAGAGCAGCAAAAAGGTCGGTTGTATAATCTGCTGGAAGCTGGGTTGAGTTTGTATAATACGGTTCTTCAACTCCTGCAGTAATAATTTCGGGATAATGCTTTTTGTCATGTTTAGCAAGCCGATAGGAAGTACTTTCCGCTGGTGTTGCTTCAAGGTTAAATAAATCGCCTGTTGATTCCTGATAATCCTGTAATCGATTGCGAAGATGTTCGAGTACTTCAATTGCAAAGCTTTTTCCTTCAGGATCTGCAATGCTTCTATTCATAAAATTGAGACAGCACTCATTCATACCAACAATGCCAATTGTAGAAAAATGATTATCGAAGCTCTTGAGATAGCGTTTTGTATATGGGAAAAGACCAGACTCCATTAATCGTGTACAAACTTTTCGCTTAATAACGAGACTGCGAGCAGCAAGATCCGTTAAACGATCGAGCCTCTCAAAAAACTCACCTTTGTTTTTCGATAAATAGCCAATTCGAGGAAGATTAAGCGTTACAACACCGATTGAGCCAGTAAGCTCGTCTGAACCAAAAAGACCGCCGCCGCGTTTTCTGAGTTCGCGCTTATCAAGCTGAAGCCGGCAGCACATCGAACGAACATCTCCCGGATTTAAATCTGAGTTAATAAAATTTTGAAAATATGGTGTGCCATACTTTCCCGTCATTTCAAAAAGCAGTTTAGCATTTTCTGAATCCCATGAAAAATCTTGTGTAATATTATATGTAGGTATTGGATATTGGAAACCTCGACCTTCAGCATCGCCTTCTAGCATGAGTTCTATGAACACACGGTTGATGATATCCATTTCTTTCTGGCAATCGCCATAGGTAAAATTCTGTTCCTTGCCTCCAATGATTGCGGGTTTATCAGCCATATCAGGCGGGCATGTCCAATCGAGCGTAATATTGGTAAATGGAGCCTGACTACCCCACCGGCTTGGAGTATTGACACCGAACATAAAACTCTGTAAACACTGTTTAACTTCTTTATATGAAAGGTTGTCAACCTTTACAAATGGTGCAAGGTAGGTATCAAAACTGCTAAATGCCTGAGCGCCAGCCCACTCATTTTGCAGTATGCCCAAAAAATTAACCATTTGCTGCACCAGTGTCGAGAGATGCTTTGAAGGCGCACTGGTAATTTTATCAGGAACACCGCCGAGCCCTTCCTGAATGAGCTGTCGCAGAGACCAGCCTGCGCAGTATCCGGAAAACATTGATAAGTCGTGAATATGAAAATCTGCGTTTCGATGTGCTTCGGCTATTTCTTCCGGATAAATATTTTTTAACCAATAATTAGCAGTAATGGTGCCAGAGTTATGGAGAATTAACCCGCCAAGGCTGTAGTTTACATTAGCGTTCTCTTTAACACGCCAGTCCATTTGTCCCAGGTAACCATCCATGGTTGCATTGATATCTACCATGAGATTTTGGGCATCACGGATAGCCTGGTGGCGTGCCCTGTACAAAATATATGCCCGTGCTACTTTTACCTCTTTACATTCAATAAGAGCCTCTTCAACTAAATCCTGAATTTCTTCAACTGCCGGTATTGAATGAGGATGTCTCTCTGCAAGAAGCGTGGTTAGCTTTTTCTCAACCAAATCGGTAATAGTATTAATATGATCAGGTTCTGCGGTATTATGTACAGCAAGAAATGCTTTTTCTATTGCTTTGTAGATCCTATCACGATTATACGGTTCAACAGCTCCGTTTCGCTTTGCTACAAAACGCTGTGGTTTCCACTCTTGTTCAAATAACGTTTTCCATTCGGGGAAAATACTTTCATTCATACTGTTTCCTTTTTATGATTTATTTCCATGTTTTATTGAATTTTCAATTTCACGAATTGTTTCTACAAATTCAGACAAAGTTTCAAATTTCCTATACACACTTGCAAACCGCACATACGCTACCATATCAATAGCATAGAGCCGTGATAACACAATTTCCCCCAGACTTGTGCTTGATATTTCATTATTTCCTTTACTCTGTACTGCAGCCTCATCTTCTATTTCATTGAGTATGTTCTCTATTGTCATTTGCGAAACCGGACGTTTCTCAAGTGCTCTGCGTAAACCTCGCTCCAGTTTCTCGCGATCAAATGGCTCACGCCGCCCGTCACGTTTAACTACCATGAGCGGCTTTTCTTCAATTTTCTCATAGCTCGTAAACCGGTAGCCACACGAGAGACATTCACGTCTCCGGCGAATACTTTCGCCATTGGCAAGCGTTCGTGAGTCAATAACACGATCATCAAGCGAAAAACAATGCGGGCATCTCATATAGATAATTCCATACTTGTATACTTTATTATACTACCTATTGTGGTAATAAGCTTCCTATACCACTTTATATAGTGGTTTTAACGTTCTGTCAAGCATCTTTTTGAATTACCATGTATTTTGTCTAAGTAGTTACATAGTTTACATTTAATCATATGAGACCAAGGAGCGGTATCAATTCTTTAATAGACATGAGTATCACTGATGCACCTGCTTCTGTGAGTTCCTGCACTCCCCTAAAGCCCCACCCTGCGCCAAGCGGTACAATATGTGCATTGTGAGCTGTTTCCATATCCACATTGGAATCACCAAGCAGGGCAATTTCAGATAGGTTACAATGAGGTATGAGCTTTTGAACGGTTTCTATAGCTGGCTGTATTGACTCTGGGTGAGGTTTTAACGGTATATGGCGTTGTCCTCCATATACGCCGACAAAATACTCTCGTATGCCTAGTTCATCAATAATTGCACCTACTGCTTCATGAGGCTTGTTTGATACTACTGCCAATGCAATACCAGCAAGCTTTAATGTATCGAGTGTTTCCATCACGCCTGGATATAATGTAGCAGTTCCAACCCCCCGTTGAGCAAATATGGCATGTGCTTCTTTATACACGGTTTCTGCTAAATCTTTTTTTGTTTCTGGCAGTGCATCATATACAAGATTATGGAGACCTCTCCCCACAAGCCATCGATATTCCTCGCTACCATGCAAAGGGCAATCAAATTGCTTTAAAATATCATTCATTACAAGTGTAATATCATCAAGTGTATTGAGTAATGTGCCATCAAGATCAAAAAGGATTGCTTTAAGCATGGCTATATGCTACCAAAAACACTCTAGAAAATCCAGCTTATATTGTATATGTTATTCATACACATGGTTACGTTTGATGAATTTTATAGCGGATATTTCAAGGATCGCTGGAACACTCTGCGCGCAGCATTACTCACTTCCCATTACTCGTTTCCTTTAAAAACTGATAGTAATGAGCCATATTTTATGGATATAAGTTCAGTACTTGCATCATTGCTGTTTGCTGAAACGCTTAAAACCTATGCCAATACACTATTGCACTATGAGAGTGAATCGATGCTGTCCTTGTTAGATGCATGTTCAGCTCCAGGAGGGAAACTGCTGGCAGCCACAAGGTATTTAACAGCACATCATGTACCGTTTACAATATTGGCAAATGAACTATCTTCAAATCGAAGACGTATTCTGGCAAATGTAGTTAAGGAACACTGTAATCCAGCATTACAGCGTTCTATTACGATAAGCGGTTTCGATGCAGCACGAGCTGGTAGCAAGAAAACTGAACACAAGCGTTTTCATGGGATTTTGCTGGATGTACCATGTTCTAGCGAACGCCATGTGATTCAAGATGCACAAGCATATGCAAGCTGGACACCTGCACGTATTAAGAGCCTTTCCCAGCGCCAGTGGTCACTTTTATCGAGCGCTTTTTTACTGGCAAAAGACAACGCTGTCATAGCCTATATTACCTGTGCGATGACTGCTCAGGAAAACGATGATATTATTGAACGTGCATTAAAAAAATATGGTCCAACAGTGCAGGTACTTCCCTCTCATGCTCTCGCCGAGCATGTTCTTGCAAACAACTTTTTTGCGTGTTTATTTAATGAAGCAAAAACCAATACCGGGGAGAGCTATTCAATTTCCAGTATTCAATTTGAATCTACCAAATACGGCATCGCATTGCTCCCTGATATATCACACGGTGCAGGACCACTCTATATAGCAATGCTATTAAAACATAGTGAATAAATCTACTGTATTGTTTATTGGGCAGTATCCATGGTATTGAGATCTTCGGGTTTACCGCCAATTTTTTTGTATTCTTCTTCTTTCTGTGATATAAGCTTTTCAAGCTCTTGCATTTTTTCGAGTAATGGAACCACATCAGAATTACGTCTCGTTATTGACTCTTTATCCGCTTTTATAAAAAGCTCATAGACTACAAGCCCAAGTTTATCACTCTGCTGCTTAAATTGATTCCTGAGTTGTGCAATTTCAAATTTTATTACGCCCTTCTGTCCTAATTCTTTGGTTTTTTCGCCAAATTCATTCAATGCTTTTCCTGAAGCTTCAATGCTTTTGTCCATAAAATCTTTTAGAGAATCCCAGAATGTCATATATTCCATCCCTCCTTATTGTACGTTTTTACTCATACTATAATACCATGAATTCTCAAAAACGCCAAACTTTTCCACAGATTGTTTAGTAATTCATGCATAGCAATTCACACTAATGTTAAATTTATTCCTATTATACTGTATTACATTGCATGAAATATAAAAATTTGGTATGGTTATGAGCATATCAGGAGGCTCTCGCATGTTGAATATTACTTCTGAAATTGGCAGACTAAAAAAAGTCATTCTTCATTCGCTTGGCAAAGAAGTTGAATCAATGAGCCCAAGTACAGCAGAAGAAGCTCTTTATAATGATATCATTCCTTACTATCTTGTAAAAAAAGAACATGATGAATTAAAAAGCTTTTTATCGACAGTTGCTCATGTCTATGAAATACAGGCGCTACTTGCAGAGGCACTACAGGACAAAACAGCTCGAAACGAATTTGTCTCTGTATTATGTAATTTCTACCAGATACAGCATAGAATTCCCGAACTTCAAGATAAAACTGCGGAAGAATTAGCACACATTGCCATAAATGGACTTCCTGCTGTGCACACAAAGCTTTCTAGTTTTATTAGCCAACGCCGCTATGACATTCGTCCGCTCCCTAACATGTACTTCATGCGCGATGCATCAATTTTCTATCGAAATGGATATATTGCATCAGCAATGAAATATCCTGTTCGATTACCAGAAATTCTCATTAACCAATTTGTTTTTACACATCACCCTGATTTTACAACAGCCCCTTGCATTCTCGATGGACCACGTTATGCATCTGAAAGTTTTTCCATAGAAGGTGGCGATGTTCATGTTCTTGGAAAAAACATTCTAGCGATAGGAATTTCCGAAAGAACATCTCCTGATGCAGTAGATATGCTTGCAAAAAAAATTGTTGCAATATGGAAAGAGCCAATCAAAATATTTGCTGTACTGCTTCCTGTTGAGCGTGCAATGATTCATCTGGATATGGTCTTTTCCGTGGTTGATGTTGATACATGCCTGGCTTACGAACCTGTAATTTTAAGCCGCCACAGAGCACGAGTTATCCGCATCGATGTATCAGCAGAGGGAGTAACACAGTATACAGAAGAATTATCGCTCTTAGACGGTCTTAAAAAAGTAGGTATTGATCTTGAGCCAGTTCATGCTGGTGGTGATAACAGTATTCAGGCAGAACGAGAACAATGGCTCTCTGGGGCAAATGCATTTGCTTTTGGACCAGGAAAAATTTTACAATATTCATGCAACACGTCTACTGCAGAAGCACTATCAAAGCATGGTTTTGAAATAAAACACGCACGTGATATCATGAAACAAAATATTGATCCATTTTCCTATAAAAAACTCGCTGTGCTCTTTGATGGTATTGAGCTTGCACGAGGTGGTGGCGGAGCACGCTGTATGACCTGTCCGGTTGAACGTGAAGACATATAAACATTATGTCAGGCGGTTTTGTACCATTTTTTTCGTATAAAGAATTAGCTCAAACACTGCCACTCACAGATGATGACAGGTTATTTATTGAGACATCAAGAAAAGCTATAGCAGAACATTTATTTTCTGATTCCAAAAAGTTTGTGCTTATAATCGGACCATGTTCTGTGCATAACACCGAAGCAATGCTTTCCTATGCCTCCTGGCTTAAGAATCTGCAAAACAGTTATAGCAATAAAATATTTTTTATTGTACGTGCATACGTAGAAAAATCTCGTACAGCCATTGGCTGGCGTGGTCTGGCGAGACAGCCTGATCCTCAACAGGCAGAAAACACGTTTCATGGAATACAAAAAGCGCGAGAGCTACTTTTAGCCATTACAAAACTACGCATACCCTGTGCAGTTGAAATTGTGCACCCCATGCTCTGGTATTACTGGCATGATCTTATTTCTTGGGGCAGTATTGGTGCCCGAAATATCGAATCACAGTCAATCCGTGAAATGGCTTCAGCTTTTCCCTTTCCCTGTGGCTTTAAAAATGCACGAAATGGCGACATCGATGCAGCAATTCATGCGATGCGCGTGGCACGAGAACCGGGTTACACGGTTATGCTTAACGAATATGGACAACTTGGTGAGCTACAGACTTGTGGTAATTCCCTCATTCACCTTATTCTTCGGGGGACATACAATCATCCTAATTGGAACAAGACACCAGGCATTACAAAAATACTGCACAGTTTAGGACTTCCTGAAACTATTGTTATTGATACCAGCCATGGAAATTCAAGAAAAAATCCTCTTGCACAATTTTCTGCCATGAAAAGCGCGCTCAAGCTCCGTGCAAAAGGATATCCAGTAAGAGGCATAATGGTTGAATCATACATAAAACATGGAAACCAATTGCTGTCTAAAACCGAAGTGCCAGATCCTGAATGCTCAATAACCGATCCATGTCTCGATCTCGATTCATCTCAAAGACTTATCGACACACTGTATAGGTCATTATAGTTAATTTTTACTAATATTTCAATAAAAATCAAAACGTATTCAAAATCAATTTAAATTGATTTTGAATAGATAAAATAATCATTTCCAAAATCATAATATGAGGGGATGTGACCAATTTGCTGGAACCCTGAAAGAATAAAAAAGTCTTCGCGTATGGCGTTTTCCTTAATTTGTGATGTTTCAACCCGAATGACCGCATGGTTATGTTTTTTGAGAATCTCATCCTCAAGCTGCTTGAGGAGAATATCAGCCACCTGAGTATGTTTATAATTTACACCTATACAAAAGGTATGGATATCATAAGAATATTCGGTATTAGGACTTTGATAGTAAATACAAAAAGCAGCAAGTTGCTTTCCATCTCTAATTTCTGTAAGCATGTATGGATTCCCTGGATTTTGCTTCCATACAAGCAACGTTTCATGCAGTATATCGAGCTCGATATCTTTTAGAATCTGCAAACCAAGCACCAGGTATTCATATTCACTAATATCAATGATTTTTGTCATATAATTTTCCTTAAATTTACTTTTAGTGCTGCTAATCACTACTACATAAAACTTTTTATTTCCAAAAATGTTTCAAATTTTTGGATTTTTGTATATTCTGCCTTATACTTACTATTAATTGTAATCAATTTTAAATGAATTTCAAGTGCCTGTTATTACAAAAAGACAGCTGCACTATGGTGCTATACTCGTACTATGTTTTTTAAGTGATATTTATATTTTAGCATTTGTTATCCGAAAATATACAAGAACAATAATGTTTTGTATGACCTATCAGGACAGGGAACATGAGGAAATATACGTTAGAAAATGGAATAGTCGTAACTTCAGACAAACAATATGGAAAAGCACACATTGGAGTACTGGATAAAGTCATAAACAATTCAGTAAAACCTGATATTTCCATAAATCTAAAAGAATCCTATTACGTCTATCCTGCACTTATTAATATTCATGATCATATGCGAGGTAATTATTTACCACGAGTGGGTCCCAAAAACAATCAATATTACACAAATTGGTCGTTCTGGGATGCAGATCTAAAATCTTCTTCGGTCTATGAAGAACGAGCCAATCTTAGCATTGAGCAGATGTATTTTTTATCTGCTTATAAAAATCTGTTCTCGGGTGTTGCAACGGTAAATGATCATTTCCCGCATGAAATTAATGAACCATTTATTCCTCATCTTCCCATTCGAGTAATTCAAGAATACTCCCTTGCACATGAATGCTCTTCGTTTGATTTGCGCTGGGGAAAAGGTATCGAAATTGAACATGCACAGGCAGTAAAAAACAACTGGCCATTCATTACACATCTTGAAGAAGGCTTTGATCCTGAGTCGCAGGATGGTATTGGAATTCTTGAGCGTCTGAAATGCCTCGATGATCATGATGTTTTCATTCATTGCATAGGGTTTTCGGATGAGGATATAGAAAAAACAGCGAAAGCCGGTGCGTCAATTTCCTGGTGCCCTGGCTCGAATTTTTTTATGTTCAATGTTACCTGTAAAATAAAAAAGATACTCAAGGCAGGAATCAACGTTGCCATAGGTACCGATTCTACCCATACAGGAAGTCCTAACCTGCTCGAAGAAATGCGCTATGCCAGAAAGATGTACCAGACAATGTATGGCGAAGATCTTCCTGCCTCTCAGATATTTAATATGGTAACCGCTAACCCGGCAAAAGCATTTCGAATACAAAATAAAACAGGAAGCCTTACCGAAGGATTCTTAGCTGATATTCTTGTTATACAAGCAAAAGAAACCGATCCTTACGAGAATCTTGTCAAAGCAGAAATGCACGACATCGCATTGCTTACCGTAGGCGGACTCCCTGTTCTTGCGGATAAGGCATTCCATGAACTTATTACCGATACTAATTACGAGAAGATTATCCGTAAAAGACGGGAAACATGGGTGTATGGAAACCCGCTCACGCTCTATCAATCAGTGAGGAAAGCTGTTGGATTTGATAAAAAACTAGCATACATGCCATTTGAATGTTAAATAATTATTTTTCCTATGGAATTTTGAACATTATATGTTACAATGTAATGAGAACACCAATGTGTGATGGGAGTACAATATAACAATGCCGAAAGCAGCGGTATTTCGTGCTAATTCAGTAATCTACTTTCAGGGCGATATAGAAGAGAAAATCTATGTGCTCCAAAAGGGTAAGATTCAGCTCAGCTACGTGGATATGGAAACCGGTAAGAAAGTCAATGAAATTATCCAAACTGGAGAATTTTTTGGTGTAAAGAGCGCATTGGGCCATTATCCGCGTGAAGAAAATGCCGTTGTACTGGAAGATGCTGCTGTACTCGTGTTTACTGTGCCAGAATTTGAGCAATTTGCATCACAAAATACTCGTATAATTTTAAAAATGTTAAAAGTGTTTTCAAACCAGCTTCGAAGAGTACATCGACAGGTGGAAAATCTTCTCCAGAATCCCAGTATGGGAAACGCAGAAAATGGACTCTTTCGTGTTGGTGAATATTATCTAAAAAATAAAATGTATTCTCAGGCACGGTATGTGTTCTCTCGATATCTCACTTACTATCCGTCAGGCAAACTGATTGAACAAGCTTCAAGGTATCTTGAAGCTGCAGAACAAACGCTCACCCGATATGGAGATGGAAAAGGTCCAGCACTATTTGCAAATATCGATCAGCCTGGACAATCTGAGAAAACCGAATCAGATAAATCTCAAAATGCACAGACAAATCCTCAAACTCAAGCTTCTGATAGTGCTCAAAACTCTGTAGTTGCAAAAAAGTACTATGATGCCATCAGCCTTCTCAATCAGGGAAAAGCAAAAGAAGCGCTCGCTGCATTTAAAACAGTAGCAGATCAAAATGATGATCTCGATTTTAAGCAAAAAGCATTGTTTGATATAGGGCGTTGTCTCCTGGCACTATCACAGTGGGAAAGCGTCATCAAACATTTTACAGGCATCATACAGAGTATGCCGCGACATCCTAATATGCCAGATATTCTTTTTTATATGGGTCAGGCATATGAAAAAAAAGGCGAAAAAGAACGAGCTATCGGTTTTTATAAAAAAGTTTTGACAATGGATACCGATGAAGATTCTCCCATACATATCAAATCAAAAAAAGCACTAACTGCATTAGGAGGAGCATAAGCAATGTCAGACTTATCAAATTTTTCACGCTTTGCTCGTACCTTCCAGCCCGGAGAGATAATTTTTTCTGAGTATGAACCGGGTGATAGCTTTTATTTAATTCAATCAGGTAAAGTGAAAATTACAAAAATTGTTGGAAATATTGAAAAAAATATTGATATACTGCAACCACCTGAAATATTTGGTGAAATGGCAATACTGGAAGGTGCTCCCCGTTCTGCCACCGCAACCGCAATTGATACAGTTAAGGTACTGGAGTTTAACAGAGCTAACTTTGAAATACTCATGATGGGTAATCCGCAGATTGCACTTCGCCTCCTTCGGCTTTTTGCCAAACGAATTTATGACCAAAAACGCCGGTTTATGCTGTTAACCCTCGAAGACCCACAGGCTCGCGTTGCTGACGTTTTTCTCATGCTCGATGAGACACAAACAGCAATCAATCAGGCAATGTCTCCAGATTTAACCGAAAGCAGAGAGTTTCATATTACCGTTGATGACGTTGCACACTGGGCTGGAATGTCCTCTGCGGATGTGCAGGCTGTTCTATCGCACTTCTCTAACCAGCGTCGTATTGAATTGTATCAAAACCGCATTATTGTAAAAAACATCAATGAATTTGTTCGATTTGTTAATTCCAGGCGCAAGAAAATCGATTAATCAGTACACTAGCTATTTTTTTTGTATTGAGAGTATTGCTTAACACTTCATTTTTCGACAGCACCTCATTGAAATTACTATAAAGCTATGGTATAGTGAGGTTGCTTTCGCATCATTAATTTGACTATGCCGGGATAGCTCACATGGCAGAGCGGCGCACTCGTAATGCGCAGGTACCGGGTTCGATTCCCGGTCTCGGCTCTACTTTCCTGCGCTTCTTTTTTTGCACTCTTTGTATACAGCTTTAACGATATTTTCCACTTCGGATGTACCGACAAGTCTCATAATTGCTTCTTGAGCTGGGAAATCTTTGCGTACAAGCGAATTATTTCTGTGGCGTATCCTTGTGTACTCCACACCATCAACAAAAACCGAATCAATGGAACAACCACCACCTGACTCCAACAATGTTCCGTCAGAAGAAATAAAAGACCATTCCATTGCAAGGTTTCCATCTACAATTTCCCACTCATATTTCATGGTATATACAGTGATGTAGGCATATCCGAGAATCCGTATTACATTTTTATGACGTGCGGTCACAGTATTGTCAGTTCTTTCGAGAATTGTAATCTCATCAAGATAAGGCATGAACTTGGGATACGATTCAAAATCGAGCAGCACAGTGGCCATGTCTTTTTTTTGTATTGGATATGCTATTTCGATATCATGTTTAGTCCGTATCCATTTTTTGGCATTAATTGCTACCGCATCTTCAATTACAAAATAGTTCTTAAATAGCTTTTCTGTATCCTTTTTTGAGGTAATAGTCAGTGATGGCCAGAATTTTTCGAAAGCAGCTAAAAAAAATGAACTAAAAAATACCATTAATAGTAAAACACTGAATCGCTTCATACCCTCTCCATTCTTTATGTTTAAATTGTATATTCTGCAAGTACCGTATCAAGCTCTTGAATAGCTGAATAGTTTTTTTGCCAGGCTTGAGCAAGATCGTTAAACGATGCAATGATTTCAGCAATACTGCTGAGTATGCCCTCATTAACATCAGACATAATCTGTGTAATCTTCTCAAGTTCTTCCAATGAATTTGAGACTTCTGGTTTCATAGCATCGAGTCGTTGCGTTGCCTTATTTAACTCCGTTGAGATTTCGTTGAGTTTGATAATTTCCTTAATATTTTCTTCCACTTTTACAATTTCAGATTGTGATGAATTTGTAATTTCTTCCATCTGTGTTGTAGTATGTGAAAGTTCTTCTGTGATTGATGCAAAAACATGCTTAATTTTTGAATTGAGCTCATCGATTAAATTATTTTTTTCAATAATATCTTTGATAAAGCTATCTATTTGGCGGGCAGAATCAGCTGTTGTTTGAGAAAGCTTTCGTACTTCATCAGCAACAACAGCAAACCCCTTACCTGCTGCTCCTGCATGAGCAGCCTCAATTGCAGCATTCATCGCAAGTAAATTGGAACGTTCAGAAATATCCATAATCATAGTAGCCATTTCTTTAATTTTGTTATTGGATTCTACCATTACATTGTTAGCTTCGATGAGGCTTGCAATACCTTTTTCTCCCTCTGCTATGTTTTGTGAAAGCTGCTCAAACCGTTTATTGGCTTGCAGTGTCAGCATACCAATACCCTTAAATGACTCCAACAGGGATCGCATTGACGCAGATAATTGTGCTATAAATGCACTTTGTTCTTGTGCCTGTTGAATGGTTTCACTCATAACAGTTATCATTTTTTCAAAATCATCAACAACATTATTGATGACCTGTATTTCTTTTCCTTCATTATCCTTTACGTTGGATATAAGCTTGGTGATTTTCTCGGCTTCCTGCTGGCTCTTATCCACAATTATCTTTGTGTCTTTACTAGTATCAGTTACCATGAGTTCTGATTTATTAATCGCTCTAAATGTTTCCTGAAGGTTTTCAAGCATTTTATTCATACCCGAAGTCATGTATCCGATATCATCAAAACTAATGATAAATATTCTCTTTGAAAGATCCATTGTCCCGCTGCATAAGCTGTCAATTTGTTTTTGCAAATGTCTTATATGCGCCTGATTTTCAATAAGTATTGCACATGCTATTACGACCGTAATAACAAATATTTTTATAGCAAAGCCTGTAAAATGTTTTAATGCAAACTGGGAATTAAGCATTTCCGGTTGAGCATATTGGATGTAGTATAAAACAGAACATAGTATAAATACAGAAACAACGAGCAAAATCAGTACAAACGGTATACCGAGCTTATAAAGTGTACTCTGTTTTTTATGAGTATCTTTAAAATGAATAAAACCCATTCTATATTTTGCATCTATCCATGCAAGATTGACCATACGAGCTGAAATAATTCCATTTAAAAGCCCAAAAGTGCTGGCTAATAAAACCCTATACATCCAATACTGCCAATCTATTTCAACATGTTTGACAATCTCCAGTAGTAAATTAAGACCTGCACCTACAAGGTATGCAAAAAGTCCTACAACAAATAAAAATATTTCTATTGCTTTAAAAGCTCGTTCAGTTTTAACCTGTAGTTCTGAAGTAAGCGTTTGACCTGAAATAACATGTTTTATAGCTTTTTCAATAGGACGATAAAATAAATATACAACTACAACTGCAATAGGACCAACAGCATTAACAACAATAATCATTTTCTTCCAGAACTCTCTATTAGTTTCACTATCATACATGAAAATGGTAGGGAGTAAGAGTGAATATAAAAAAATACTTATATAAATGCTTAAAAATGTTGCTATAAGCACTTTAACTGTGATGTTGCGTCTTTCGTGAACAGTTTTTTTCTTTTCCATAATAAAAATTATATGCAAGCGTATTTATTTTTGCAACACTAAAATAGCTTTATTCTAAAAAACTATTAAAACACCAAAGGTTGCAAAACATTAAAAATTTGCTTAAACTATATGTAATCTCTCATTATTCACTTCACAAGGAGAAAAAGAACCAGCATGGACACGATTATTCAACGCGCACAGGAATATGTGCAAAGAGAATCTGACGATTTTTTCAGACAGGAAGTTGAAACACTACTTGCAAAACAGGATTATAAAGAATTAGAAGACCGTTTTTATCGCGACCTTGAATTTGGAACTGGTGGACTCCGGGGCATAATAGGAGGCGGGTATAATCGCATGAATTCGTTTGTTGTCAGGAGAGCAACACAGGGATTGTGTGATTATCTCCTTAAGACATTCCCCGGGAAACAGCTTTCCGGTGTTATAGCGTACGATTCACGGCGTTATTCTGCACAATTTGCACTTGATACTGCGCTCATATTTGCAGCAAACGGAATCAAAGCATACCTATTTACCGGTGTACGCCCTACCCCCGTGCTCTCTTTTGCAATACAGCATCTCAAAACCGATACCGGAGTTGTCATAACAGCAAGTCATAACCCGCCTGCTTATAATGGCTATAAGGCTTACTGGAATGATGGCGCACAAATAATTCCACCTCATGACAAAGGTATCATTACCTGTGTTAATAATGTTTCACAAATCAAATTTATAAATAAAGAAGAAGCATTGCAAAAAGGTTTACTTGTGTATATTGATAGCGAAGTCGATAACGCCTACAAAGCAATGGTAAAACAGTACCTCCATAGAAAAGATCTCATTAAAGAACTGGGGAAACAGGCAAAAATTGTGTACACACCGCTCCATGGAACAGGCGCAGTGCTTTTTGAAGCTGTCATGTCAGAACTCGGGCTTAACGTAATTACAGTACCCGAGCAGCGAGAACCTGATGGCGAATTCCCTACGGTTTCTTACCCCAACCCCGAAGAGGCTCCAGCTCTTAAAATGGCAGTTGAGCTTGGGAAAAAAGAAAAAGCCGATGTCGTTATGGCGACGGACCCTGACGCTGACCGCCTAGGTATTGCTGTGCCTGATAGAGAAGGAAAGTATGTACTCATAACAGGCAATCAGCTTGGCGCTTTACATCTTGATTATATTTTATTAACACTCAAAGAACTTGGCAAAATGCCAAAAAGACCGGGATGCATCAAAACTATCGTTACAACAGACCTTCATGCAAGGATTGCGGAATATTATGGCGCAGAATGCCATGAGTGCCTTACCGGTTTTAAATGGATTGCCAGCGTTATGCGCCGTTTTGAGCAGGAAGGCATCGATTTTGTATATGGCACTGAAGAAAGCTATGGGCATCTAATCGAAAAAGAAGTTCAGGATAAAGATGGTATCAGCGCTGCAGCCATAACAGCAGAGATGACCTTATACTGGCGCAGTAAGGGCAAAAGCCTCCTTGACAGGCTCAATGATCTCTACATGCTCCATGGCTACCATGAGGAAAAAGGTATCAACAAATACTTTGAGGGTTCGAGCGGTATGGAAAAAATGCAAACAATCATGGCAAATTATCGCAGCCATCAGCCTGAAACACTCGGCGGAATTCGTGTAACAAAAATCCGTGATATTAAAACGGGTGAATTTTGGGATACCAATAACCCGCACGTCCGGCATACACTCGACCTTCCATCAAGCGATGTTATTCAGTGGTATCTCGAAGATGGTACCATGGTAACGGTACGCCCGAGCGGTACCGAACCAAAAATCAAATACTATATCCTTGCCCGCGATGTAGCTGGAAAGCCGCTCGATGAAGCACGTGCAGCAGTTGCAAGAAAAATTGAAGCTATAGAAAAAGACATTTACACTGTACTTGAAACAGAGTAGATTACTTTCAAAAATTATCTGCAAACAAAAAGCTCGACATTTATGTCGAGCTTTTTACATTTTTGTCGAGCTTTAATAGTTGAAACAGCAAGTTCATAACCATCATACACTTCTATTCGGAAAATATCATTAACTAATTCAAGAAATTACAACAATTTGCCGATACTAGAATGAAAAACTGTATTAGCTAGTTTTTTTTAATATTGGCACAGTTTTTGCTTATATAATAATGCATGGTTTTTGAAAAATTTGTACAGCATAATTTTATGCTGTATATTTATATGTAACTACAAACGTCCTGAGTTCATAAAACTAATCTATAAAAGTCTACAACTCTTTTTTAGGAGGCTGTATATGAATACGGCTTGGGCAAAGCGAATTTTCTCTTTTGTGGCACTCGCTCTTGGTATTACCCTTATGACAACTTGTGATTTGCCTTTTGGACTCGGTGGTCAAATAGACCTTGGTGCACCACGCCTGGAAATCCGCACCCCGGATAAAAACGCGTATCTTAAGGGCAGCATTACCATATCCGGAACTGCGGAAGATGATACCGGCTTAAACAGGATATTCCTTACCTTAAAAAAACGGTCTGGTGAAGTACTATTGGAACAAGAAGTTCCCGTGGTAAATAAGACATACTCACTGACGCTCGACACTACTTCTGGTGTATACGATGGAGAAATTTTAGTAGCTCTCAAAGCAACTGATGGGTTTAATAAGAGCGTCGACCAGACAACCCCTGTATTCATAGACAACAAAGCCCCCACCGTACTGGTAACGGCTCCACTCACCAGAAATTCAGGAACCCCTCCACAGTACACCAACAGCATAGACCTCAAGGGCGAAGTCTATGACCAATCCCCGCTTGTCGATGTCAGCGTAACCCTCCTCAAGCCGGACGGTTCCATACTGGCTGGACCGCAAAAAGCAGACGGTACCAATACTTGGACAACGCGCTTCAACCTCAAAGACGAGGGTACTGGTAATGAACTCATTCCTGGACTTGCCGATGGAGCAATTTACCATTATCGGGTTGATGTAACGGACGCGGCAGGCAACCAGAACAGCTACTACTTCCATCGCAAAGATATCAACGCTATCAAAGCAAATGGAACCCCCTTCCCGTCCATGAACGAAATCGGCCGTATAGACCAGAACGGCACGACAGGTCCGGTTTCCGGCATTACAGCGGCAGCACTTCAAACAGTACGGCTCACCTCCATAGCCAACTTTGGCGATTTTAAGTACATAGCAGCACCCCAGATTGAATTCCAGTTCACCAACATATCAATAAACGGCACCGCGGAGGAAAATATCCTTGCACCAAAGTCAAAAATTACGGGTATTATTACTCCACCCCTCAATTCTAGTGCTATGACCGCTATAACCAGGGAAGACGTAAAAGTTGAGATCTACGACTACTCCGAAAATCTTATTGTGACCCATCAAAATACCGACATAGATAGCGATAGTGACTATATCGCTGCTACATCGATTGGTGATTCGCTTAGCTTTGCTTTTGCGCTCGTCGATGCAGCGGGCGTTGATCTTCCGCCAGAACGCTACAAACTCAAGCTCTACGCCAAGACCGACAACAACACGAGCGGTGTTACGAATTTCTTCGAGGTTACCATAGACGCGGAATCTCCGCTCTTTAACGAGACTAGCATACTCGCGGGTGATATTTTCCGGAGAGGCTCGTTTACCATGAGTTTTGACGGTCAGCATTCCACAAACCTCGCGAAAATCGAGATATATCAAGCATTTGGATCGAATCCCTTCCCCGGAACACCAAACGAGACTATTACCACGGGACTTCCCGCTACTTCATTTACGGGTAAACTCTCCAGCAGCCTTCCATACGGCGCAAGTCCTGCTGACGGACTTTACAATTATCGCGTGGTACTCTCCACAGTCGGCGGCAAAACTTCTGTTCTGCTCCGTTCCATTGTATACGACAACACTGGACCGACAGTTGAGCTCACCGGTTTCACTAAATACGCAACCGCGAACAAGGTTAACAAGACGGTTACCTTCTCCAGCGTCAGTTCCGACGCCAATGGCATTAATGGAACCAAGTACTTTGTCAGCACGAGCGGCGTGGCGGTACCGGCCTATGCGGATGTCGTGGGCGGCAACATCGTCCTTATCCCGGGAACCGCTTCCATAGACACCACACTGCTTACTGACCTTGGCACCTACTATCTCTGGATCGTTTCCTTGGACAAAGCAGGCAATGAGGGTCACAGCACCGCACAGCAGTTCGTGGTTGACCAAAGCACTGATATTCCTGTTATCACCTTTAGCTCGGTAGACACCGCAGTCATCGCGGAAGCTCAGGTCATAGGTCCCCCCGTCAAGAACCTGCTTGTTTCGGGCGGCAAGATTTCCGGCAGCATAACGGACGATGACGGGCTTCCCGCCACCGCCACTCTTTTCATTGACATTAACAAAGACAACGACTTCCTTGACGCAGGCGAGTCCATTTCGATCTCCCTCTCGGGCTCAGGTCTTACCAAGACCTTTGACTACAGCCTTGGCGCGCTCGCGGACGGAACCTACCGTTTCTACGTCGACGTAGCCGACACGACCGGCGTGCACAATACTGCCATGACACCGGTATGGTTTGCCTACGACACCGCGGTTCCGACAGTCACCTTTAACGCAAACGCGACGGACGCTAATCCCGTTGGTCCCTACCGCAATGCGGACTTTACGGTACAGGGCACGGTGCAGGATTCGAACGGAATTTCCAAGGTCGAATTTAGTTTTGACAACGGCGGAACCTGGGAAGACCTTGGCATTACTGCAAATCCTGGCGAGAACAAACCCTGGACACGAGCCATTACTGCTGTAAGCAACAACGGAGCTAAGACCCTCCTTGTCCGCACCACGGACACCTTTGGGCGCACCAACGTCGCGGGTCCCGTCTCGGTGACCATCGACACTGGCCTGCCCTCGGGTACCATCAACGCCTTTGGCGGAGGCTACTACGCTGATACGCTCTTAGCCCTTTCCGGAACGGCCTCTGACGCGCTTTCCGGCATCGCCAAGGTGGAATACAGCCTCGTTTCCAACACCGGTCCCTGGACCGCGCTCACGGGCACCACGACCTGGTTCAAGAACGACATTCCGGCGGGAGCCCTTGCGGAAGGCACCGCAACAGTATGGGTCAAGGTATCGGACAACGCGGGGAACGAATCCGCGCCCGTGCTTTCCACCACCTTTACCGTTGACCACAACGCGCCGCAGATTACGGTAGACGCCTCCTTCAACGGCGCTGTCTACAAGAACGCGCAGTTCACGATTTTCGGAACGGTGAGCGACACGAACCTCGGAGCCAACCCCATTGCGGTGAGCGCCAAGAAAGATGGAGCTAACCATAACCTTACAGGAACCTTTACCTACAATGCAGGTTCCTGGAGTCAGGACGTCAACATAGCCGGCTCCGGCAGCTACGAGATAACCATTACCGCAACCGACGCTGTCGGAAGGCAGAGTGTCGAGAAACGGACCATTGTTGTTGACACTGTAAGTCCTACCGTGGAGCTCACGAGTTTTAACAAATACGCAACCGCGAACAAGGTTAACAAGACGGTTACCTTCTCCAGCGTCAGTT
>ERZ795050.2043-NODE-2043-length-23688-cov-19.845682_pt1 | contig 23688 bp, 24 predicted proteins | sample MGYA00375134_ERZ795050 | MGnify/ENA primary metagenome ERZ795050 (study PRJEB30179, sample SAMN05720221) | activated sludge metagenome | isolation source: Anaerobic digester | place: Japan | collected 2015-05-26 ... | reverse complement strand
CATGCTGATTATTCGTCCATAATTCTTCTCGATCATGTATGGTGCAACGGCCTTGAAAAAAAGAATGGAGTTACACATCAAGCTACGGAAGATATAGCTTTTATGACTACATTGCCTAACATGAAGGTTCTTGCACCCGCCGATACAGAATCGGCAAAAGCCGCATTCGATATCGCTCTTGCTACCCCTGGCCCTGTATTCACACGCCTAATGAGAGATCCACTCTTTGATTTCTATAGCTCAAAAGAAAGCTTTGTTCTTGGAGGATCAAAAACCATAAGAACTGGAAATGACATTACCATAGCTGCTTATGGAGATATGGTAATTCAGGCTCTTCAAGCAGCTGATATGCTTTCTAATAAAGGGATCGAAGCCGAAGTGATCGACTTCTATTCAATCAAACCATGGGATAAGGCAGCGCTTGAGAATTCTCTTTCTAAGACAAATGCTCTCTTGGTAGCAGAAAACCATCAGCGACGAAATGGTTTTGGCTACGAACTTGCAGTTTGCTGCCTTGAAAACAAACCTGTTCCCATATCCTTGATAGGATTAGACGATACATTTGGAGAAAGCGGAGCTTATCTGAAGACTCTCAAAAAATTTGGCATGGATGCGGACGCCATAGCCGAAAAAGCGGAACAATTGGTAAGTCGGAAGAAAATGTTAAGATAACATGATGCGCTTCCTTCTTCATCATGTTATCATCCCGATCCAATGCTAAGATACGCTTCTTGTAATCCTAAGAGCTAATAGTATTTAGCCTCTTAATTGATGCTCATAAGAACATGCCGGAGCTCAGCTTTCTTGGCCACGATCCATCAACATCACTTTGCAATTGATTTTGAGCCATAGGTTAGCCCAGCCGTTATCTCAAGGCACGTGCCATCAAAAGCCTCATTTTCAATGATCATACTAATCGCGTGTGCAATCTCTTCCGGTTCAATAAGTCTTCCTATATGTACGTCCTTCAGAATATCGGCTAGAGCATCTTGATTCATTCCTTTGACCATAGGAGTACCGACATAGCCTGGAGCAATGCTCATAACGCGAATTCCCTTAATTCCTTTCATCTGAAATTCACCAACAAGGATTTTTGGCCAGATTGCGACGGCTGCTTTTGTAGAAGCATAATTCATCTGTCCTACCTGGCCTAGCTTATTGATACTTGATATGGTAAAAAGCACACCTGTCCATTTATTATCTACCATTCGGCGCGCGGCTTCCCGCAATGTAATAAAGGAGCCGATTAGATTCACTTCGACAACCGATCGAAACTGATCGGTTTCCATAACTCGCTTGACTTTACCTGTCTCTCTATCGGTGTTTATCATGACTCCATCGCGAATTATTCCGGCACAAGGCACTACAACGTTGATTGCTCCAAATTTCGAGATAGCGAAATCCATGAGCGCTGCCACTTCAGCATCTTTGGTTACATCGGTCTTTAGGCCAGCGGCACTTCCTCCAGCTGTTTCGATGTCTTTAACCGCTTTCTCGATGCTTTCTTGAACAATATCGCCGATGACTATCTTCGCACCCAAAGAGGCAAGATATTTGGAAACCGCTTCGCCAATACCGCTCGCGCCACCGGTAATCACAACAACTACCTCGTCTAGTTTCATGCTAATTTCCCTCCCTTGCTAACAGTAACTCTTGATGAAAATGAGATAATATCGTTATGCAAAATTCATAAAGCCTAAATTAGTCTTTTCTCAAGACAGTAACGCAATTCGTTACAGCAGAACCTCCAATATTAAAAGTCACACCAACTGACGACTGCTTCTTGGTGAGTGTCGCGCCAATGGGCTGACCAATGAGCTGTTTATAAATAAGCGCATGCATTGAGACACCGGTTGCACCGACTGGATGGCCTTTTGCTTTTAGGCCTCCAGAAAGATTGATAGCGCAGTTTTCATCATCTCGAGTAAAGCGACCTTCTAGGTAGTCATATCCAGAACGGCCATCTGCAGATAGGCCAAGTGCTTCGGTGCACAAAAGCTGATTGATTGTAAAGCAATCGTGAACTTCCGTAATATCGACATCATCAATGGTGATACCCGCTTCCGCAAATGCTATCTGTACAGCTTTTTTGCCCGCAATAAGTTCGTACATGTTCGTGCGCCCGGACAAGGGTAGGCGTTCGTTTACATGCCCTATGCCTGCTATTCTCACTGCCTTTGAAGATTTCGCGAGCGATATATCATTGCGCACCAATATCACCGCTGCTGCTCCATCGGTAACAAGCGAACAATCGTGCAGCCTCAAGGGCTCGGCAATTATGGGGTTTTTATCATCTGGAAGCGCTAGAATAGCGTCTGCGCTAGTAAGGCCTAGACGATCAGCCAAGGCACCCTTGCCAAAGTGTGCAAGTGGATTGTCGATTCCATTACGGTAATTAAGCGCTGATACGGTCGCGAATATCTGTGCAAGCTGGGAGGAATTGAAGCCATAGTGTTCCGAATAGCCTCTTGCATACTCAGCAAACAGACCGGGGAAAGTATAACCCAAAGCTCCCTCTTCAGGCCAATACGAACAAGTGGCTAATGCATGAGTCACGCCCTTTGTATCGAGAAGGTTCATCTTCTCTACGCCGATTACAAGAGCGATCTTCGCTCTCCCCGCCTCAAGGGCATAAAGTGCATTATAGAGAGCAACGGAACCTGAGGCACAAGCGTCTTCGCATCGATTCATTGGTTTATAACGCAATCCATCAGGATCGATCTCAGTAGCATATGCAGCCAGGTGTTCCTGATTGACGAAAAGGCCTGGAGCACAAGACCCAACCCATACACCATCGATATCGTGGCTATCGATATTCGCATCTGCGAGTGCTCCTTTGCCAGCTTCTAATATGAGATCGTAGATCGATTTGAGATCCGTGATTTCTCCAGTCTCTTTGTTCTTTTTGACAAAATTACCAAATTGCGAATTATATGCACCAATTATACTTACATTAGTCATACTGATTTTCCTTCCGTTGCGGCTCTGTGATATTCGCTTGCATTTTTCCGGTAAAGATATTGACGACAGCAAATAATTGCATAATGCAGCACTATGTCATTTTATTCCCGCAAGGAATTCTTGAAGAATCTCTTGAAATAGTGCCGGGTCTTCAACTATCACCGAATGCCCTATGCCATCCAGTGTCACAAGCTTAGCTTTTGAATAGGCGCGGGCAGTCTGTTGTGCCATTTCATCAGTAATGAGCCCATCTAGCGCACCTCGAATTACAAGAACGCTTCCTCGATATTCAGAGCATCTTGAGCTGATGTCGAAATGCGACAGTGCTTCTGCATTCCCGATCCAAGCTTGTGGCGCCATGAGCTGCGCCTCATCTACAAGCTTTTGGAAAAATGCTTCTTCTTTTAATGTAGGTACAACGGCTCTTAGTGCTTGTTCAAGCACTTTTCTATTTGTTCGCATGAGCTGGATAAAAGGATGGTGGTCTTTTGGGGTGACAAGGCCCGTAGGCGCTCCCGAATCTATAAGCACCATTGCCTTGACTAGATCCGGATGGTTGATCGCAAGCATCTGGACCACACAGCCCCCTAATGAATGACCCACCACAACGGCATCCTTGATGCCCTTAACATCCATAAAGCCTGCTATCGACTCAGAATAGCGATCAATGGTGATCTCCTCATCAAAGGGCGATGAACGCCCAAAACATGGCATATCTGGCGCTAACCCATGGTAGCCAGGTATATTGATTACGCGCTCATACCACAATGATGAAGCTGTATTCCCATGCACAAAGACAATGGGCTTTCCTGTTCCCATTTCCATGTAGTACATGGAAAGAAGTCCTACAGAGACGAAATCAGTTTCCATATTTCCTCCATAGTGGATTCAGTCGGCTCATTTACCCGAGCGTGGCTGATGTTTTAATTGATACCCTGAAGACACTGACATATTTTAATAAATCCAGAGATCATTCTGATGGGAGTGTCGACCTCCCCGCTTATCTCGCCACAAAAATATCGAGATACGAGGTTTTCTGAGTTGAGGGTAAGCAAAGATAGTCCTCTTGCTCTTTCGCTATGCATCTGGCCTTGAAAGTCGTTGCAGAGGCAAGGAGTACATGAGGGAGGTATCCCAATAAGAGACCTCCAATGAGAGATCGACATCGCAATACCATCGAGAAAGATAATTGGAACCCCAGATAACAATTCGACTTGTTTACCAAAAAACCCGAAGGCTATCTTGATTCCATTCATCTTTTGCCTTGCCATTAAATGCCCCTAGATCCCCAAATATGATTTGATAACATGAGGGTTTGTCATAAGACCCTTGGCGGTATCCTCGAGCACAATTCGCCCATTTTCTAAGACATAACCTCGATCTATAGCACGCAAACTTTCTCGCACGTTCTGCTCTGTAATCAATATGGAAACCGAAGTTTTGAGTGCCTTAAGAACCTCAAACACTTCGGCGACAATCGAAGGCTGTAAACCCAGCGACGGTTCATCCAAAATTAGGAGTCTGGGTTTCGACATGAGCGCTCTCCCTATAGCAAGCATGCGTTGTTGACCGCCTGAAAGAGTACCCGCTATTTGCGCATGGCGCTCTTTCAGAATAGGAAATAGCTGGTAGACTTTTTCCAGTTGTGATGGAATGTCGTTCTTTGCATGAGCAATATAGACTGCGCCGAGTATAAGGTTGTCCTCGACGGACATGCCAGGAAAAAGTTCTCTCTCCTGAGGCACGAGAGCTACGCCCATTCTTGCGATATTATGGGTCTCCTGGCCAGCGATTTCTTTGCCTTCTAATGTAATGCTCCCCTTCCAGGGCTTCAGCATACCCATAATAGCGCTTATCAAGGTCGTCTTGCCTGCGCCGTTAGGACCAAAAAGGCCCACCGATTCCGAACCGACTGCAAAATCGATCCCTTGCAGAACTTTTATTCGGCCATAACCACATTCAAGATTTTGTAGTTTCAGCATCGGTGGCTCCTCCTAGGTAGGCTTCTATGACACGCGGATTTTTGGATATATCCTCGTATTTGCCTTCAGCGATGATTTCTCCAGCTTCCATAACCATGACGCGATGGGTGAGCTCACGGATTACACCCATCACATGCTCGATAACGCCAATAGCAACATTTCGCTCGCGCGCAAGTTTATGCACCACGGCAATGATGTCTTTTGTCTCTTCTGTATTCAGACCAGCCATCACCTCATCCAAAAAGAGCACCTCTGGTTCGTTTGCAAGCGCACGGGCGATTTCCATTTTCTTTATTTCGAGGATCGTCAGGCGACTTGTATCCCTATCTACATCGCGCAAACTTAGTTCATCGCAGAGTCCTAGAGCTATTATGCGAGCTTCTTTAAGGCTATGCCCTTTCGCAAATATCGATCCTACCATGATATTCTCTATCATCGTAAGATTTTCAAGAGGATGGATAAGCTGGTAAGTTCTTGCAATACCGAGCCTTGCCCTTTCATGGGCTGGCATGTAGGTGATGTCTTTCCCTTTGAATTCGATAACTCCTTCGCTTGGCATAATGATTCCGGATATGAGGTTGATAAATGTCGTCTTTCCAGCGCCATTTGGGCCAATAATTCCTAAAATCTCGCCTTCTTCCATGCTAAACGACACGTTGTTCACAGCAACGAGGCCTAGAAAACGCTTGGTGATGTTTTTCGTTGTGAGTCTTATCATGCCTTCCCTCTCTCTGCATTTTTGGGACTCTGTCGAACAAGCTGTTTGAGCCCCCGAGGCATAAAGAGAATTACAATTATGATCATGATGCCATAGACAACAAGATGGCCATATGGAATTTTCAATTTGAGCCATTCAGATACAATACCAAGCAAAAGGGCACCAAGGACTGGACCAGTAGTACTGTAGATACCGCCTAGCAATGCCATAGCAATAGGCAAAAGCATGAAATCAGCAGAAAACACTGTATCTGGTGTTGCAAATCCATAAGATTGTACAAAGATGCCACCAAGCAGGCCCTGGATTGCGGAGGTGACCACGAAAGCCAGGAGCAGCCATTTGAAGATATCTACTCCGGAAGACTGTGCAGAAATCTCGTTGTTGCGTATTGCGGTGATAGCAAAATGGATCTTGCTGTTTTCGAACCAATATGATCCAGCAAGAGAGATACACAGACCGGTAAGCGTGAGCCAATACAGTCTATTGGCATTTCCCCCAAAGATGACTCCCTGCATGACTATGCCTTCTGGCCCTCCGGTAAAATCATGCATATTTTGAAGTATGATCCGGAAGATTTCACCCAGCGCAAGCGTCACAATCGAAAAATACATCGCTCTGAGGCGCAAAATAAGCAAACCGATAGCAAATGCTATAAGCCCGGAAAAAACTGCCGCGAATAGAATCGAAAGCCATGATGGAATACCAGCATGTACGACACTCAAGATCGATGCGTACGCACCTAGCCCAAAGAATCCTGCAATGCCAAAAGATACCTGCCCAGAGCGAAGCAACATATCCCAGCTAATTGCGAGTGCCATATACATCATTATGTTACGGCCAACTTGAAGCGGATAATCCCCAGCGAAAAAAGGAAGCATTATTGCCATTATCCCAAAAACCAATGCGACCATCTTTGATGCGTTGCGCTTCATGATTTCCTTCCTTTCAATGAACGACTCATGATGACCACAATGATCAAAACAAAGAAGACAATTTCAGCCCAGTCACGCGTACCGCGAAAAGCCCGGAGAAAGCTCTCTGCAACCCCTAGAAGAACACTTGCGCCTAGAATTCCAGGTATATTCCCGATTCCAGCCATGGCAATAAGGCAAAAGCTCTTCATAGTAAAAGGAGAGCCAACTGCAGGGAAAATTGCTGATTTAGTAAGGAATAATGCTCCCATCGCCCCCACGAGGGCAGTGGCAATTGCGAATACCAATCCATATGTCCGGTAGACATCAATACCAACTATCGCTGCTCCTTTTGTATTCTGGCCAACGGCAAGAGCAGCTTTACCAGTATTTGTCTTTGTCAGGAAATATTGCAGGCCGTACGCGAAGGCTATCGCAACTGGCACGAAGACAAAGGACCATATCCCAAAAGTAAGATTACCAATGGTCATCGAGGCAGATACATAATCGAGTGGAATTTTATAGGTCTGCGAAGTAAAGATAAGATTGATGATCTGAGTGAATGCGATGGCAAGCCCAAATGTTAAAATGAGCTGATTGAGCTCGGGGGCTTTTAGCGCCTTGCGAATTGTAAGCTGAAAAATGACCCAACCAAACAGCGAAGTTACAGCTGCAGTAGGAATTATCGCCATAAGAGGATCCATGCCAAAAGCCTTGCATGCATTGTACGCAGCATAGGCTGCGAGCATCATAAATTCGCCATGAGCAAGGTTTACAATATGAACAATGCCGAGCACGAGACCCATGGGAATCGCAATAGCCGCATAGAGCCCTGCGGATTGCAGTCCATAGATGAGCACGGTTGGTTTCCACAATATTAGAGCAATCGCCACTGCAGCAATAATTGCGGCGCGGATCGAATTACTTCGTTGTTTTGCTTTCATCTTTTCCGCCTGTTTTTCAAAAGTTACCGCCGCGTAGTGGGTACAATAGGTCCCTTATGGCGGCGGTGCTTTAGACTACGATTTCAAGCCTGATTTAAAAGGCTATTTCCACGCGGGGAATGGGTAGACAGGCTCTGTCGTCTGTGCCTCAAATGGCCAGATTACTTCTTGTTCGCCATTCTGCCACTGAAGTATTTTCTGCCGCGTAATGCCTTGATGCTTGATGATCTCAGATGGCTTAAACGTTATTGTTTCTCCCAGTGTAGATGCATATTTAGTCTGTTCAAGCGCCTTCATTAGAGAAGAAGGATCTGTAGTACCAGCAGCCTTGATACCATTAGCAAGGATAAAGATTGCATCGTAAGCAAGGGGCGCAAAATAGGTTGCAGGTTCTTCTTTATATTTAGCAATGTAATTTTTGTAGAACTTCTCACTGACTGGGTTGGTCTTGTTCATCGATGGAGCCCACATGCCATAGAGCCAAACATTATTCGCAAGCTTGGATTTTCCGAAATCGATAGGCCAACCGGGAGGAGCTCCAAGGTAGATTGGTGGCGCAAAATTCATGGCTTTTGCTTGCTCGAGCATTGGAAGTGCATCTGCATCGTAACCTGCCCAGAGATAGAAATCTGGCTTAAAGGCTTTTGCTGCCTCGAGCACAGCGGTATAATCGCCGCCACCCAGAAGTGCACTCTTAAAAGAAGCACCATCCACGATATAATCGCTCTTTCCAAATAGCTCCTTTGTCGCATCCCATGAGGATTTTCCGAAAGCTCCCTCTTCATAAGCTAGAAATATCTTCTTTATTTTGATCTTCGAATATTTCTGCTGAATGGCAGTCCATCCTTCGACATAGGAAGCTCCCTGGTTGTAGTCCCATGGATGAAGATGGAAATAAAAATCCGACCCCGGGCTGGGACCAAGCGCTTTTTCAACAGCATTGCCTGCGGCACCAGTAGCCATGACAATTTTTCCATATTTCTTATAGGTGGGCACCTTGCCCATCTCTGCGCCAGATGCCATGCCACCGACAAAGACTTCGACCTTATCGACAGTGGCAAGCTTTTCTACCGCTGCGGCAGCCTTATCGGCTTTACCTTCATCATCTACCACAATAAGTTCGAGCTTTTTGCCCAAAACGCCGCCTGAAGCATTTATCTCTTCTATTGCCATTTGCGCGGCTGCGCTTCCTTGTTTGCCCGTGATATCAGCCAGCGTCCAAATGCCACCGATTTTTATGGTGCCTTGCGCAAAGGCACTGCCCGCAAAAACAGCAAACACTGCCAATACTAAACACATTCGTTTCATGAATGCCTCCTTATACCGCATTTCAATACTGCGGCAATTTTAACCGGCGCGGATAAACCCGCCCGGAAGTAACCGGATCTATTGGCCAGATTGTAATAGATCACTCTTTATAGGGACCCCATTGCATAACCGTGCTCGCCCACACAAAACCGAGTCCCGCCCCTACCATAGCGATACGGCTTCCGTTTCTAATCTTTCCCGACTCCAACCCCAGCTTTATTGACAGAAGCTGGTCGTTTTGTCCCAGATGCCCGTACTCATCAAGATAGGTCGACTGATCTTCTTTAAGACCTAGCTCCTGAAGCGCTGCCAGGTGCGCACTTCGCTTGAAATGCAGAATGGCAAGATAATCGATCTCATCCTCTTTGAAGCCACTTTTCCTCATTGCTTCGTGAATAACAGCATAAAAATTGGGCATTGTAACATCGTTTAGTTTCTGCTTGAAGGCCTTTTCGTCGGGTACTTTAAAAGATGCATTATGGACATCTTCTGGATTCGGCGGCCATGCTTTTGAACCGAGTACTGGCACGATACACATCTCTGAAAGCGAGCCATCTCCTCTAAATGCGGACCCTAATATAGCGTTGTGCCCGAAATTCTTTTTGAGAACACAAGCTGATCCAGCCGAACCAATATCCATCATGAATCGGGTTGGAGGATATGAAAGATCGATGAGGTCGTTATTTCTATATCCAGAAACGAGAAGCACTGTATTCAGATCATCCCGCCCCAGCATGAGCGACTTAGCGACATCGAGAGCTGCCATCATGGAGCCACACATCGCCTCCATATCAAAACTCCATGCCCGAAACGCACCAAGCTGATATGCCACATAGAGCCCAGCTAACCAACAAGGGTAGTCTTTATGCTGAGCACCGCACCAAATCACCAAATCGATATCCTCGGGTTTTACCTTAGCGTCTTCGAGCGCTGCTTCCGCAGCTTTTAAGCCCATATAGCTTGTTGTTTCCGCTGGATTGGCAATAGGTTTCTTTTTAATTCCGAATTTCAAGGCAATTACATCTTCAGGTACCGAGGTAGCCTTTGCGAGATCTGCGGCAGTTGCAAAATGTTGTGGTAAATAGAGTCCAATACCCGCCATTCCGATATGCATCATACGCTCCTAAGAAAATGTATTTGCATCTGTAAGAGCTGAATCACCTCTTACAATATTGTGTGTCACTTTTTCTAATCCGTCAAGGGCAAAAATGATAATTCTCTGTAGATATCATCGATATGTTTATGATGATTGCCTTATTTATTGTTTATATCATCAAATAGATGTCATAACCGGAAATCTGCCTAATTTTTCGATATTTGATAAATTTCGCTTGCATAGAGGCATAAACGAGAGTATACTCAAATGTAGTAAGATGTGAATCGCTTCTTACCAGAGGCCATGTGAATGAGTGCAGATACACGTCAAGCGCTCATCGATAGCGCTATTTCTCTTTTCTCCACAAAATGGTATGCCACCGTCTCTGTTGCAGAGATATGTCGAAAGGCAAGACTCTCCAATGGAGCATTCTATAGGCATTTTCATAGCAAAGAAGAGATTTTTTGTACAATTCTCGATTATGTAGTAGATCAAATCGAAAAAAATCTAGAGGTTTTGCGGTACCATGCGCCCCAGGATAAAACCAGGAGCTTTGTCACAATCATCTACGATTTTTCTCAAGAGCATACTGCTCTTGTACGGGTATTCAGAGAAGGGCAATACCGACTTTTCGAATATGAACGCAAGCTTAAGAGCGTCTACGAAAGAGCTTTTGAATTCGTTTATTCCAGGCATCCGACCACTGCAGAATACCTCTTTGCAGTTGCAGGATTGAGATTTGCAAGCATCCGTGCTGCAATGCATCAGCTTCCTGTGAGTACCGACGAGCTTGTTTCTATTCTGGAAAATGGCGTTTTCGAGCCGCAGCCAATCGATTTAGATAGGGTGTTTTCAACCTCGATTACTCCACTCTCCATAGAGCTGTTGCCAGATACGCGCAAACGTCTGCTCTCAGAAGGTCGAGCGCTTTTTGGCCAAAAGGGCTATTTTGAAACCAACATACAAGAAGTGACATCAAACGCCGGGCTCGCTATTGGCTCATTTTATCGCTACTTCGACAGCAAAGAATCATTTTACCGACAAGTGATTCGAGATGTAGGCAAAGATGTACGCCATTTTATAAGCATAAACCTTGGCAAAGAAATCAATCGTGTAGAACGAGAGTTGCGAGGTTTATGGCTCTTTATTTTGTTTCTTTCAATGGATCAACATTGCTACAACATAGTACGCGAAGCGGAATTCGTACTTCCGGATGAGGTACGAGATTACTATGATGCTTTCCACAACGGCTATGTAAAGCGGGATGATAAATCAAGCAAGCATAGCAGTCCAACTTATATCGAATTCATGATAGGCATTGCACACTATTTGGGCATAGAAGTCATTTTCAACAAATCTCCTGAAATCGCTCGCAACACAATTGAAGAAATCGGGAACTTCTATATGCATGGATTAGGCTAGGTTTATGCGGAAATAATCTTCTTAATTAAGGAAGGATTATATGGCAAAAGCAGTGATTGTTGGCACAGGAATCTATGTGCCTGGTGCCCCTATTGACAACAAGACTGTCATGAAATTGACAGGTATTGAGTTCGATGCAGCCCGTCATGAACAAAAGATAGGCATCAAGCAAAGACATATCTCCCGTCTCTCTGGTCTGCAGGAGACAACCGCTGATTTTGCAGAAAAAGCAGCCCGAGATGCGCTTAAAGCTGCCAAAATTGACGCAGAGGATATTGGGCTTTTCATCGTGGCAACCGATACTCCTGAACATATCTCCCCTGCTACAAGCATTATTGTTCAAGGCCGACTACAAGGAGGGCAGACATACGCAAAGAGCTTCGATCTTGGCGCTTCCTGTGCAAGCTTTGTCGAAGCCCTTGATGTGGCAGCGCGAAATCTAATGACCGATACTTCTGTCCACTATGCGTTGGTCATTGGCGTATACAATATGCCTGCCTTCATTAGAGACGATGATTCTTTTGGATGGTCGATTTTCGCTGATGGAGCAGGAGCGGTGGTGCTCGAAAGGCAAGAGGAAAGCAATTCAGGCTACATTGACGGCACATTTATCACTGATGGAACGCAGTGGAATTTCCTGGGTGTCTATGCAGGTGGAACGCGATTTCCAATCACGCATGAGCGGCTTAATAAAGGCGAGTATGGCCTTCAGCTCCTGCAAAAAATGCCGGGCGACCGTAATATAAAACTTTGGCCACCCCTGATCCAGCACCTACTCGATAAGGTCCACTTGCCCCAATCCGAAGTGGATCATTACCTCTTCACCCAGATTAATAAATCGGTTATCGAACAGGTTATGGAGATCCTTGGGGAGCCAATCGAAAAAACGACAATGGTGATGGATCGGTATGGCTACACAGGTTCGGGATGTATTCCCATGGCTATGCATGTCGGTTTACAAGAAGGCCGCATCAAAAAAGGCGACCTCGTCGTCCTTGTAGCCTCGGGTGCGGGTCTTGCAGTGGGTGCGTCGCTTCTGAGGATATGAGTCTTTCATAGCCCGCGATTGAGTCGTAGCCCAAGCGCTATGGATCAGATCCATAGCACAGCAAACGCATGGGCAGCTAAGAATATGGAGGTTTTATGAATTCGCAAGATGAATACAATCGGAAGCTCATTTCGATTCCCGAAGCTGTTTCAAAAATCAAAAGCAACGACAACATCGTTGTAGCAATGTGCGCATCAGAGCCACAAGGCAGCATGATGCAATTCCATACAGTCGCTGATAAAGTGCAAAATGTTAGGGTTTTTTCCTGCTTAACTCTTAAGCCTTACGATTTCTATATGAAGCCGGAAATGAAGGGTCATTTCGAACTGGCAAGCTGGTTTCATGCTCCAGGACCAAGAGCTGCCCTTAAAGCCAATGTAGGAACTGTAACTTATGTGCCCAATATGCTCCATCGTGCGGCAGCGGATTTTATCTATGCACGCAAGCCAAATATTTTCTGGGGAACCTGTACACCTCCAGACAAGCATGGGTTTGTGTCGCTTTCTCTGGGTATTACCTATGAAAAAGACATTCTGGAGGCCTCTGATCTAGTTATCCTGGAAGTCAATCCACGCTTGCCACGTACCTTTGGCGATACTCATCTTCATACTTCTGAAGTTGATTATTTCGTGGAGTGCGATCAACCAGTCCCTGAACAGCCCTCTCCGCAACCAAACGAATTGGACCTCACTATAGGGAATTATATCGGCGACCTTATCGAAAATGGTTCGACAATCCAGCTTGGAATTGGCGGTATTCCGAATGCTGCTGCGCTTGCCTTAGAGCACAAGAAGGATCTGGGCGTCCATACGGAAATGATTGTCGATTCGATGATGGAGCTTTATGAGATGGGCGTAATCACAAATAGCGAAAAAGCATTTCATAAAGGAAAATTCGTAGCAACTTTCTCAATGGGTTCGCGCAAGCTCTATGACTGGCTCGATGACAATGTTGCCGTGGAATTCATGCGCGGAAGTTGGGTTAATCACCCTTCTATACTTGCGCAGAATTCAAAAATGGTATCGATCAATACATGCCTTACTGTCGATCTAACCGGCCAGGTGGGTAGCGAAAGCCTGGGGCCTGTGCAATATTCCGGAACAGGCGGCCAAACAGACACAGCAGAAGGCGCAGCTGAAGGTTTCGATGGAAAAGGGAAAAGTATTATAGCCTGCTACAGCACCGCAAAACATGATAGCATCTCGACTATTGTGCCCACCTTGATGGAAGGTACAGCAGTTACTCTGCACCGAAGCCTTACGGACTATGTGGTTACTGAATATGGAATCGCAAGCCTGCGTGGCAAGACCCTCCGAGAGCGAGCGCGAGAACTCATTTCGGTGGCGCACCCTAAATTTAGGGAAGAGCTAACCTGGAAGGCAAAAGAGCTCGGTTGGCTCTAAGCAGGGGCTTCTGAAAAATCACTAAAGCATTGTAATATAAGAGAATATATGCTAAAGTAATTCCATAAAGGGCACGAAAAACGAGAGGAAAGGCTTAGAATCCATGCACTTGAAAGGGAAAACGTGTACCGACTACCAGAAAAAGCACCTGAATTTGAGAAATTCGACATGGCATTGATTTTTCTAGGCAGTCGCTCACTACCCAGGAGATTCGCCACCTCTTAGCCCAGACAAAGCAAAAAACCTAGGAGACGCACTACAGTCTATATCATGATGACATTCTCACTATTCATTATAGTATAATGATTTATAATATCTTTTTAGGATACCAACTGTAAAAGTTAGGAGCCAGCATTCACCTGATCTGTACAATTCCCCTTGTTTCTTCGGTGGAAATCAGACATACAGCTACCACTTACAAACAAGTGGAGACGTTTTGTCTGGAGTCTAAAATAAAAGAACTACCTGAAGAGATTTTCCGCAAGCACGGTGGCCAGCTTCGAATGAGTGAGGCTATCAAGCAAGGCATTACTCGGTATATGCTCTATTCTCTCAAAGATAGCGGTGTCATCGAGCAGGCGAGCAGAGGCATCTACCGACTGGTTGACCTGCCTCCGATCAGCAATCCCGATCTGGTGACGGTTAGCCTTTGCTTCCCAAACGCCGTTATCTGTCTTGTCTTTGCACTGGCATATCATTATATCACAACTCAGATCCCGCACATTGTTTCCGTGGCTGTCTCAAGAGACTCACGGACATCTTCGCTCGACCATCCTCCCATTCAAGCATACAGATTCTCAAATGACGCATACGAGTCCGGCATCGAAGAGTACTCGATTAACGGAATTCCGATTAAGGTCTATAGCCCCGAAAAAACCCTGGCCGACTGCTTCAAATTCCACAACAAAATCGGAATGGACATAGTCCCGGAAGCACTGAAACTATATACGATACGAAAGGAGGCCAATCTCGGTGAACTGCTCAGATATGCCAAGATCTGCCGGGTCGAAAAGGTGATGCGACCGTATCTGGAGGCTACGGTATGACGCCTTCCAAGAACATACCCGCTGTCGCCGGAAATCGAAGCTTTCACTGGGCTTTTCATTTCGGCCAAACAGACCCAATGGGCAGCGTTCTGGAAAAGACTTGGGCAAAATCACGTTCCCGCTTCATTTGGTGAAGTCATGGCTCAAGTGGAAATGATAGGAACTGTCATTTCGGGATTTTTACGGTTTTGCGTCGAAATTCGGCTTTTACCCCGTACTACAACTGTTTTTTCCTGCCCGAACAACTGAACCAATCAGAATATTTCGACAACGCCGACACTTTTGACCGTATATCCAGACTTTTCTGCTGTCAAGTTTTGATTCAGGCGATTTTCTCAGAGCCTAAGGGTATACCTTTCCCCCAACGCCATATAAGCTACGATTTTGAGGTGGTATCCTATTCCGTATTAACTCCGTTTTTTGGGTAGTATACCGACATCAATACTGGCTCAGGGGGTGAACGAGCGCAGACGGTCAATTGTTGCTCCCTCTCTTGCTGCTGAGCCCAGTCGATAATTTTGCCCAGCTCCTTGGGATCCTCGATTATTGCCACAACCGACATTGACCCCTGGCATTTCGCGCAGACAAAAGGATCGACCTCGTAGACTTTCTGTAACAACCGTGCCCAGCTTTGCTTGCGTAGTGTAGACCAGGCATCAGGCACTTCGGCCGAATCCACTGTCGCAGGCTTGGTTTCTGGAGTTGATTGCGTCCGAAGCTGATGGGCATGCCTCCACGCTTCAGGGGCCAGGTGGTAGATACCGGGTCGCTGTTGCCACTGGTTGTGGACTTTTCCGAAATACGCTCCGTAGCGGCGAACAAGCTGGACGCGCCGGGGCGGCAGATGAGCTACCAGCTGGTCTACGAACTCGAAGCCCTTGAAGGTCTCGGACGTGCCCTTGTAGAACCCCTTGGGGGATGCGGTCCAAACAACCGTGTCGGAAGCCTCGTCGTAGTGGATTTTCTTGGTACCGATAGCACCCCGAACTACATACTGGCCGAGGGCTTCTCTATCAGCTGTGTATAGCGTAAACTGAAAATGCCCTAAAAGATCAACCTGGGATGGACAGAAAAATCGTTGGAATTCCCCATTAATATCGTGGGGAGATTCGACGGGGAAAACCCTGTAGGATGGTAACCGCAGGGAGGAGGACATGCTCCATATGAGCCAGATTGATCAAATCAAGGATCTGCAGCGGCAAGGGTTTGGGACCTGCGAGATAGCCGCGCGATTGCGCATTGATCGAAGGACCACGGCGAAATACATGCAACAAGAAGATTTTGGCGTTCCCAAGGAGGCGCAAGCGCCATGGCTCTCAAAACTTGATCCATGGAAACCGATCATCGATCTATGGCTCGCTGAAGATCTCAGGATGCGCTTCAAGCAGCGCCATACCGCCACACGCATCCATGCACGACTGCGGGAAGAACATCCTGACGAATATAATTGCTCCTATCCTTTGGTACAGCGGTATGTCAAACAACGAAAATCAGCTAAGAAGGAAGCCGAGGGCTATCTCGAGCTGGTGTGGTCGAAAGGCGAGGCGCAAGCCGATTTTGGGGAAGCCGAACTCATATAAGCCGGTGTTCGAAGAACGGTTAAATACCTCACGCTGACTTTTCCTTTCAGCAATGCGGGCTTTACACAGTGTTTCAACAGGGAAACTGCGTAATGCGTGGCGCAAGGGCTGAAAGATATCTTCAACCATGTTGGGGACGTTCCCGGCAGGATCGTGTTTGACAACGCGACAGGGGTAGGCCGGCGAGTACGCGACCGAGTGACCCTGAGTCAGTTGTTTCTTCGGTTCAAATGCCATTACGGCTTTGCCGTCAGTTTCTGCAACCCCGGGGTAGGCTATGAGAAAGGAAATGTCGAAAACAAAATCGGCTATACACGAAGAAACTACTATGTGCCCCTGCCGAGCGTAGAACGCCTTGAGTCCTGGAACATAGAATTGCTCGAAATGGCGACGAAGGATCACGTGCGAGCGCACTACAAGAAATGCGTGAGCATTGCCGATCTGTTCGACGACGAACGGCACGCGCTTGGCGTGTTGCCGGCGCGCCCATTTATGGTCGAACGCTTCGAGCGAGTTCCCACGGATGGGTACGGCAAGTTTTGCGTAGACGGAAAACATTGGTACTCGAGTGCTCCCGAGTACGGGAAGAGCGAGGTAACCATCGGGCTGAAAGCGCATGAGCTCGTGGTGTATCAGCGCGATGGCGCGCCGCTGTGTGTCCACCGGCGGCTCTATGGCGAGGAGCGGAGCGACAGCTACGATTACCGCACCAGCCTTGAAACACTCATGAGGAAACCTGGGGCGTGGATGAATAGCGCCTTTAGGGCTAGCATCGGCGACGCGGTGAGAGTCGCTATGGACGAGCTTTCAAAACCCGATCTGCGGAGCGTGCTGAGCGTCTTAGTGAAGAGCAGCGCTGCCTTCGGCTTCGAGGTCGCCATGACCTCGCTCGAAGAAGCGATTGCTCGCGGCAGGCTCGACAGCTACAGTCTTGAGGCGGTCGCGTCCAGGGTTGAGTTCGATGGACTGTATGGCATTCCCTCCGAAGGCCCCGATCTTGGTGCCTATGATCGCATCTTCATGCGCGGCACGGAGGTCCTGTCATGAGGAAAGCGCGCGTAAACCGAGCCGAACTGCGAAATGAAATCTCGCTGCTGTTACGCAAGATGGCCTTGAGCCAAACCGCGGTGAAGATCTGCGAGGAAGAGGCTAAGGCGCCCCAGGAGGAGTTTCTCTTGAAGATCCTGAAGCGAGAGATAGCCAACCGCGAAGACGTTCGCAGAGCAAGATTTCTCCGTGAAGCGGCCTTCCCTGTCTATAAGACCTTCGAAGGGTTCGAGGACTCAAGTCTTAAGTTGCCGCTCGCGCTCTCCAGCCAGGAGCTGATGACCGCGCAGTTTGTCGCTGAGAAAAAGAACCTCGTGCTGTACGGTTCCGTGGGAACTTGGAAAACCCATCTCGCCACCGCCATTGGCGTTGCCGCGTGTTTTCGATCCTTTCGAACCAGATTCTTCACCGCAGCGGAATTGGTCGTCAAACTCTCCGAAGCCTTCAAGGAAGGCGCACTTGAGAGGCTCTTAAAGACCATCTTGAGAGCTGACCTCTTGATTATTGATGAGTGGGGCTATGTGCCTGTCGATCGCCAGGGTGCCCAACTTCTTTTCAGAATCATTGCCGACTCGTACGAACGAAGAAGTATCATTCTCACGACCAATCTCGAATTCTCAAAGTGAGGAACGATCTTCACTGACAACCAGAGATGGCTGCCGCAATGATCGACAGACTTGCCCACCATGGCCACATTCTCTTGTTTGAGGGCGAAAGCTACAGGATGAAACATGCCCTCATGCGGCAAAAGGACCAGGTAAAAATACCCATGGCATGATGGGTATTTTTGTACGATTTTTTGGGGGATTTCGGCTTGACGAAATACAGTTTTGAATCCAGCATTTTTCACGACTTCCCGTTTCCGTGTCTTGTAAAACGATTCCATGAGCGCATTGTCGTAGGCATTGCCTTTGCTACTATTCGAAGGGATTGCTCCCTGCTTTTTTCCCCTCCACCCCTCCGGTATCCTCTCACCCATCAGTCGACTCCTTCTATACACAGATCAAGGTCGAGTACCGATAGTTCTTTTCCTCCGCAGTTGCTATCCAGTGTTCCATTGCACTGGTGGCAGTAGTAAATGGTCTTTAAGTATTTCTTTTCAAGAAGCGGCGGGATGATGTCTGAGATACGTTCATCGGGATACAGTTCATCATAAAAGTGGTACAGTCCCTTTGTGCCCTTCCTGGAGTTGCAGGTCCTGCATGCCCATATTTGGTTGTGTATGCCCTGGATACGATCGCAGGCGGGGCAACGTTCGTTGATATAGAGTGACCGCGGAACGATGTGTTCCCAACTTAAGCCGCTAGTACTGCCGCAGTAAATGCATTTCTTTTCCATCTCTACCAGTTGCCGGTCTTCCCGCAGGATCTCAGACCATTTCTTTTCGTCGTTCTTCAATTCGCGAAAGGTTTTCTTAATAAAGCCATACGATGTTGCCTTTGCATCCGGACCAAAGGCGCTTTTTGCGATGATCTTTGCGTATTGATAGTAGATAAGGTCGCGTATTGTGTGTACTTCTCTATCAGGCATCCAGCGCCTCCAGCTGAATACATTTTATATGGTATGCACAACACTTGTGCATACTCCGATAGGTATGCACAATTTAATTACTTTTTTGTGCGCTCCCGATAGGTATTGCATAAAGGCTGTGCATTTCATCACTTTTTGAATAGTTCATACAAGCCTTTATTCTTGAAGATAAACTCGTTTCCTACCTTCTCCTTTTCAAGAATTCCGATTTCTACAAGTCTATTAAGGTACTTACTTGCAGTATTCCTTGATGAGGCGATCCCCTGCTCTACAAGAAAGGCATATTTACAATAGACTTGCGTGAACAGAGTCTCTAGCAGTTCAAAGCTGTAAATTTTCGGCGCTTCAGATTGAATCTTCACCTTTGTTTCATTGAACAGTCCAATTATAGAAGAAATCTTGTCAAGGGTATATTTTGCTGTTTCTTCTACAGCTTTAAGTATAAAGAGTATCCATTCTTCCCAGTTATTCTTCTCGGTTACGCCCAATAATAGCCGATAATAATCATTCTTATATTCGTTGATGTATTTCGATAGGTACAGGACAGGATCTTCCAGCAGATCGTATGCAGAGAGCAGCAGCACATTGATCACTCTGCCTGTTCTTCCGTTACCATCTTTGAACGGGTGGATTGCCTCAAACTGATAGTGGAGTATTGCCATCTTTATAAGAGGGTCTATCTCGTCGGATTTTGAGTTAGCAACCGTTATCCAGTTGTAAAGTTTACTCAAAATCACACCCCTGCAACATGGCGGTGTGTAGAGCTTTCTATAGTCATTTCCTATATAGACTTGAAAATCACGGATGCCATCATTTTCATTCTTTATATTCCTGTAAATCTTCTCGATTAATTCTACGGAAAACTCCTTCTTAGATTTTATAACTTCAAATCCATCTACCAATGCCTTCCCGTATCTCAATACCTCCTTGGTGTGTGGGTCTGCCTCGGAATCTGCGGTAAAAGCCTTGAAAAGTTTATCATTCGTTGTGAAGACATTCTCAATAGATGAACTGTCTTTTGCTTCCTGAAGGCTCAAAGTATTGATAAATATCTTCGGATTCGGAATTGATGACAGTCTTCCTTTTAATTCTGCAAGTGCCCGATTTGCTTTATTTGCCTGTTCATAGACGCTTAGCAGATGCCAATATCTCTCGTCCGGCAATATATCCGGCAATTGATTATATGGCTCATTAGCGTCAAATTTCATTCTTTTCCCTCAATTTTAATCTTTTTTAGATTTTCTTTTATAACTTCGTTCAGCCGTTCTTCCTCTTTTAGCGCCTCTTCCTCAGCCTTTAACGCGCTAAAGCGCTCTGCAAAGTCGAAGTCGTCTTCATCATCGGGGAGCCCAACATAGCGACCAGGAGTAAGTACATAATCCAGCTCCTGCACCCTCTCGATAGATGCAGAATTGCAGAATCCCTTTACATCCTGATATGTGCCATTAGAATTGCGCCAGTTGTGGTAGGTAGAAGCGATCTTTTCGATGTCCTCCCTGGAAAGCTCGCGGGTCCTGCGGTTGATAAGGTGCCCCAAGTTTCTGGCATCGATAAACAGAATCTCATCGGTACAGGTACGGTAGCCGCCGTTCGCCTTGTTCCGCGATAGAAACCAGAGGCAGGCAGGAATCGGCGTATTGAGGAAGAGCTTTGTCGGAAGATTGACGATGCAGTCCACAAGTCGGGCCTCGATCAACGCCTTTCGGATATCACCCTCTCCTGAACTCTTCGAGGTGAGGGAACCCTTTGCAAGGACAAATCCCGCAGTGCCACGGGGAGAAAGGTGGTAGATAAAGTGTTGAATCCAGGCGTAGTTAGCGTTTCCAGCCGGAGGTAGCCCGTACATCCAGCGCGCGTCCTTCCGCAGAAGATCGCCAGACCAGTCAGAATCGTTGAACGGCGGATTTGCGATGACGAAATCCGCCTTCAGGTCTTTATGTGCATCGTTCAAAAATGAGCCTTCGTTGTTCCATTTGACCTGCGTAATGTCTAGGCCACGGATTGCAAGATTCATCTTGCATAGGCGCCACGTGGTAAGGTTGCTCTCCTGACCATAGATAGAAATATCGTTTACTCTGCCCTGATGCTGGGCGACAAACTTTTCTGACTGCACGAACATCCCGCCAGAACCGCAGCAAGGATCGAACACCCTGCCCCTGTATGGCTCGAGCATCTCAACAAGCAGCTCTACAACGCTCCGGGGAGTGTAGAACTGTCCTCCCTTCTTTCCTTCTGCAAGAGCAAACTCGCCAAGGAAGTACTCGAACACATGGCCCAAAACATCGGCGCTCCTGGCTTTTGCATCGTGCATGGCAATATTGCCGATAAGGTCGATAAGCCCGCCAAGGTTTGCAGGGTCCAGATTTCCCCGCGCGTACACCTTTGGTAGCACATCCTTGAGCGATGGATTTTCCTTTTCGATGGCATCCATGGCTGCATCCACAGTAGTACCTATTGTGGGCTTCTTCGCCTCTGCCTGGAGAAATGACCAGCGAGCCTCAGGGGGAACAAAAAAGACATTCTCCGCCTGATACTCATCCCTATCTTCAGGGTCGGCGCCCGCATAGTCCCCTTCGCCTTTTTTCAACTTTTCGTACAGGCTTTCAAAGGCATCTGATATGTATTTGAGGAATATCAAACCCAGAACAATATGCTTGTATTCGGCAGCATCTATATTTTTTCTGAGTTTATCCGCTGCTTTCCAGAGCTGTTTTTCCAGTGGTTCTTTTTGTGCATCAGTATTTTTGTTTGACATATTACTCTTAATAATGCAGCAATTTTCGGAATCTCGCAACTGCGCACTTTGAAAATGCTATTGTTTGCTGCTATTGATTTTGAACACTGACGTTAGCCATTGGTCTACGACGGGCGTGGCAGGATAGGTGGTGTCGCCAAGGCGGCGGTTGATCTCCAGGTGGCCAGCAAGGCCTTTGCCGTCAAAACCAAAGACTTGTGCGTCTGTACCGGCCGCGTTTAGGGCGCTCGCCAAGGCGTTGGACTGAGCGATGCTGTCCGGGCGCTGCACATGGAGGATGAGAAAGGCGCCAACGTTGGGCGCGGCTGCGTGGTGGATTGCAGAAAGCGCAAGCTGGCGCGACTCGTCTTTGCCGAAGGGCTCGAGATAGGTTTTCTGCATCATTTTACCCACATTTGCAATCTGATAGGGCACGTCGTAGGCGCCGCCGTTGAAAAGCACAATGCCGCGCAATGCATCTGGGCCGAGCCCAACGGCGGCCAAATACTGCATGTCGGTACCGACCAACGCAGCAAGGTGCGCCCCAGCGCTGTGTCCCATCAAAACAACGCGGTTCGGATCGAATCCGAGCTCTTTGGCATGTGCGAACAGGAAGGCGAGGGCCGATGCCCTGAAGTACGAGCATCCGCTGAAATCCCTGTTGGAGGGGGTAAGTCTTTCACGAAGCAGCTACTATTACCAGCGGTGGGCTATGAGTCTCGGAGACAAGTATGCAGTGCTTAAGAACCGCATCCTGGAATTGTTCGAACAGAATAACCGCTGCTATGGATATCGCCGGATCCATGAATCGCTTGTCCGGGAAGGCATCAGGGTATCCGACAAGGTCATTCGAACGATCATGAAAGAGGCCTGCCTCGTTGCCCAGCAAAAAGCAGGCGGAAGTAGGGGTTCCTACCAGGGCGAAATCACCCCGGCACCGGAAAACCTCATTGAGCGAGACTTCCATGCAGAGGCACCGAATAAGAAATGGCTCACGGACATCACGGAGTTCCATATTCCGGCTGGCAAGGCATACCTTTCACCGATCGTGGACTGTTTTGACGGCATGCTTGTGAGTTGGAGCATTTCCACGCGGCCAGACGCTGAACTGGTAAATACGATGCTCGATCTGGGACCGATATGCTTGATGATGATGAATCTCCAATCATCCATTCCGACCGTGGATGCCATTACCGTTGGCCAGGATGGATTGAACGGACCGAGAATGCTTCACTGGTACGATCGATGTCAAAGAAAGGCTATTCACCGGACAATGCTGCCTGCGAAGGTTTGTTTGGCCGGATTAAAAACGAAATGTTCTATAACCGGAACTGGATCGGGGTAACCATGGATTCATTCATGGATACCCTAGACAAATACTTGCAGTGGTACAACTTGGCGCGGATCAAGATGTCATTGGGTGCCATGAGTCCCGTTCAGTACCGTTTAAGTATAGGCTTGCCTATAAATGTCCAAGAAAACGTCCGCACCCCCATGCGTCAAGAAGCCCGATGCCACCAAAATCACGGGCTTCAACAAAGGCGAGAGAGTTGTCGCCTGTGGCGCTGTCCACCGAGGGGCGTGCTACCAATTCCCCTTGAGGAAGGAGCGTCGACAGCGCGGCGATAAGCTTTCTGACGGCGTCGAGGTCGACATCTTCAGGTTTTCCAAAATTGTACAGGACGATGGTTTTGGGTTTTCCAGTTTTTTCATCTCTGACACTCTGAACAAGCTCAACATAGTGGTACGTTTTAGAACCCTGGACCGAGGTAGTAGTTCGGATACTTATGGTACTACATAGTATTATAATCTTTATTTGTAAAGTCTTTTATATATTTCTAGTATTACACTCTTAATTGTTTCGTACGACGCGTACAACCTATTACTTATTTTACTATAAGTAGGAGCTGCGCCCCTTTGTCAAGACCATTTGTTGATGGTTTTAAGGTGGATCATTC
>ERZ795050.2031-NODE-2031-length-23789-cov-7.699292_pt1 | contig 23789 bp, 19 predicted proteins | sample MGYA00375134_ERZ795050 | MGnify/ENA primary metagenome ERZ795050 (study PRJEB30179, sample SAMN05720221) | activated sludge metagenome | isolation source: Anaerobic digester | place: Japan | collected 2015-05-26 ... | reverse complement strand
CCAGTTCCCGTTGTGGGTAAAGCCAATTTGCCCCACCCGCGCCGGATTGGCAAGGCGGGAGGCGGTGGCGCAACGGCCGGTGACGCTCAAAATGGTGCGGCGCGCGCCAACTCCAGCCCGCTCCACTTTTCCTCACCAAACCCCCGTCACCCCACAGCACAACGAACACGCGGGTCCCAACTCCCGCACTCTGCGCGCCTTTGCGCCTCTGCGGTCCTCCCCCGGCCCGCCGCAGCCCAGCAGCCAAACCAGCCCCAACCAGGCCAAAGCGGACCTCCCAAATAAAGTCAGCCCCTCCTCTCGGCTTGAAACGCGAGTCTTCGTAAGACAAATCCAGTTACAGGTTCTTCCGGACCCAGCAGACCAAAAGTCTTGAAAGCGTCCAAACGCATACCGGCCAAAAACATTCGCCTTGTCCGGGGTCGGACGCATCGGAATTCCAGAGTCCATCCCGGCCAGGGCCCATGCCAAAAGCCGCGGTTTTCCTCATCATCAGCCCCCCAAATAACGCCGCCGGACTCTTGTTTCGCTGTTGACCCGCCGCGGCGGGCCGTTATGATGGGCGTTCAAATTTTGGAACTAGAAACTGGAGAAATTGAACTATGGCAGTAAAAGTCGCAATTAACGGGTTCGGACGCATCGGGCGCCTGGTGTTTCGCGCCATCGCCGAACAAGGCATGATCGGCAAAGACGTGGAAGTCGTCGCGGTGGGCGATATCGTCCCCGCGGACAACCTGGCGTATTTGCTCAAGTACGACTCCACCCAGGGCCGCTTCAACGGCCAGGTCAGCTCCAGGAAGTCTTCCGCGGACAAAGCCGAGGACGACATCCTCGTGGTCAATGGCAAGGAAATGAAGGTCGTGAGCGCCAAGACGCCGGCCGAGCTGCCTTGGAAAGCCATGGGCGTGGACGTCGTCATCGAATCCACCGGCCTGTTCACCGACGCTGCCAAGGACAATCCCAAGTCCTCCTACGGTCATATTGCCGCCGGCGCCAAGAAGGTCATCATCAGCGCCCCGGCCAAGAACGAAGACATCACCATGGTGATGGGCGTCAACGATGGCAAGTATGACCCGGCCAGGCACCACATCATCTCCAACGCCTCCTGCACCACCAACTGTCTGGCTCCCGTGGTGCACGTGCTGCTCAAGGAAGGCTTCGGCGTCGAGGAAGGCCTGATGACCACCATCCACGCCTACACCGCCACCCAGAAAACCGTGGACGGCCCCAGCAAGAAGGACTGGAAGGGCGGGCGCAGCGCGGCCATCAACATCATCCCCTCGACCACCGGCGCCGCCAAGGCCGTCGGCCTGGTCATCCCCGAGGTCAAAGGCAAGCTCACCGGCATGGCCTTCCGCGTCCCGACCCCGACCGTCTCGGTCGTGGACCTCACGGTGCGCACGGTCAAGGAGACCAGTTATGACGAAATCTCGGCGGCAATGAAGAAAGCCAGCGAGACCTATTTGAAGGGCATCCTCGAATACACCGAGGAACAAGTGGTCAGCACCGACTTCATTCACAGCAACGCCTCGTCCATTTATGACCAGGGCTCGGGCATCGGGCTGAGCAAGCGCTTTTTCAAGCTGGTGAGCTGGTACGACAACGAGTGGGGTTATAGCTGCCGCGTGGCCGACCTGCTCAAGTTCATGATCCAGAAAGGAATTTAGTTCCTCCTGTTGGTTGTTGTTGTTTCGCTCGGCGGCCCGGAAACGGGCCGCCGTTTTTTTCTCCACGGCCTTACGCCGGCCCCAGCGACGCCAGAATGCGTTCCGCCGCCGCACGCGGGTCCGCCGCCGCGTAAATCGGCCGCCCGATCACCAGCCAGTCCGCCCCCGCCTCCAACGCCTCGCGCGGACTCAGCGTCCGCCGCTGGTCATCCGCCTTTTCCGCCCCTGTCCGAATCCCGGGCGTTACAAGCTGCACGGCAGCCGGCAGCGTCTGGCGGAGCGCGGCAATCTCAAGCGGAGAACACACCAGCCCCCGCAACCCCGCCCGCACCGCCAAAGCGGCCAGACGCTCGACTTGCCGCCCCACATTCGGTTCCCAACCCACCTCCGCCAGCGTATTGCTGTCCAGGCTCGTCAACACCGTCACCCCCAGCACCAACGGCGCCTCCCGCCCCGCCGGCCGCGCCGTCGCCTGCGCCGCGTCCTCCGCCGCCCGCATCATCTCCAATCCCCCGCTCGTGTGGATGGTCAGCATTTGCACGTCCAGCCTCGTCGCCGCCGCCACCGCCCTCGCCACCGTGTTCGGAATGTCGTGAAACTTCAGGTCCAAAAACACCGCCGCGCCCATCTCCCGAATCCGGCGCACGATGTCCGGCCCCGCGCTCGTAAATAATTCCTTCCCGATTTTGAACGCGCCCACCGCCGGCGCCACCGTTCGCGCCAGGGCCAGCGCCGCTTCCGCGTCGGCTACATCCAGCGCCACAATGATCGGATTACGCATCGCCCCATTAAATCGCCCCCGGCCTCGCCCAACAAGCGCCAAACAAGTCCAGACTCTCCAACCCCTTTCCACCCTGCCGCCAGACCACCCCGGCTAACCCCGCTCCTGGCGGTGCCGCGCAGAGCGCGCGCGGCGGAATGAACCCCAGACCGGCTCGGACTATTCCCGGGGACGGAAGGAGGACTCGCGGGCAAGTTTTTCCCAGAGCTGGCGTTCGGTTTCGGTCACGCGCTCGGGCACCTGGATTTTGGCGACCACAATCAGGTCGCCTCGGCCGCCGTCCCGATGCGGCAGCCCGCGGCCGCGCAAGCGCAGCTTGCGGCCATTCTGCATTCCGGGCGGAATGCGAATGCTGACGTCGCCCTCGGGCGTGGGCACGGAAATGTTGGCGCCCAGGACCGCTTCCCAGGGCGCCAGGTCCGCCTCATGGACCAGGTTGTGGCCGTCCACGTCGAAATCGGGATGTTTGGCGAACCGGACGCGGAGAAAGAGGTCGCCGGCGGCGGCGCCCCCGGTTCCCGCCTGGCCGCGGCCGGCCACGCGGAGGCGCTGGCCCTCGGTCACGCCGGGAGGGACTTTGACTTTGTAGGTGTCGGTTCGGGTCACGCGGCCGGTTCCGCTGCAAGCCTGGCAGAAGCGTCCCAACCGGCTGCCCGCGCCCCGGCAATGGTCACAAGTCACGCCGTGCCGGACCGACACCGAGCGCACGGAGCCCTTGAGCGCCTCGTCCAGGGTGACCAGAATGTCGCCTTCGATATCCTGGCCGCGTTCCACCCCGACATCCGAATCCCCAAAGCCGCCACCCATGCCGCCAAACCCGCCGTCAGACCGCCGGCCGTGCCCGCCGAAAATCTGCTCGAAGAAGTCGCTGAATCCCGTCCCCCCAAACTGGAATTCGAACGCGTCGCCGCGCCCGCCGCGGCTGGAGAAACCTCCCGGGCCGCCGAATCCCTCCCAGCCCGGCGGCGGTCGGAATTCCGCGCCGGAGGACCAATCGGCGCCGAGCTGGTCGTATTTTCGGCGCTTGGCGGGATCGCTCAAAACTTCGTAGGCCTCGTTGATCTCCTTGAATTTCTCCTCCGAGAGCCGTTTGTTCCGGGCCACGTCGGGGTGGTGCTCGCGCGCCAGCTTGCGAAACGCCCGCTTGATTTCGGCGTCGCTGGCCGACCGGGGCACCCCAAGGATTTCGTAATAATCTCGGTATTTGACCGGCATATCGTTGGCCCGGGCGGGGGATCATCCCGTCCTCCCCCAATGATGCCCCCCCCGACGGTTTTGTCAAAGCTCCCGACCGCCGGCGTGGGGAGCGGAGGGGGCTGGATGTTTTGGGGACGTGGAACCCGGGGTGGCGGCCCGACGGACTGACCCCGGCCTGCTATCTGGAACCCCGTCCGGAGTTCTGAAGCGCCCCTCCCTGTCCCGGAGGGAAGGCTGAAGTGGAGCGCAGGGACGGAAATGGCTTGGCGTGCAATGCCGCAGCTCTGCGTCGGTTCGATGGAAGGGGCCCGCAGACCACGCAGACGGACGCAGAACCGGGCGGGACCGGGCTGCGTCTCAACCCGCAGCCGTTTCCATGCGGTGGATCTGACCGCGGATGGCGCGGATGGCACGGATAAGAAACAGCCGGAGAAAATGGCGGCAAGGATGGTGGTGTCAGGGACGGGTGAGTAGGGTCGGTCACGCCACAGGCCGTCTGGCCTGCACCTCATCCGTGAAATCCATGAACTCCGTGGTCTGGCGCGCAATGCCGGAGCTCTGTGCATTTTTGCGTCCCGGCGGTTCGACGGAGGGGGCCCGCAGACCACGCAGACGGACGCAGAACCGGGCGGGACCGGGCTGCGTCTCAACCCGCAGCCGTTTCCATGCGGTGGATCTGACCGCGGATGGCGCGGATGGCACGGATAAGAAACAGCCGGAGAAAATGGCGGCAAGGATGGTGGTGTCAGGGACGGGTGAGTAGGGTCGGTCACGCCACAGGCCGTCTGGCCTGCACCTCATCCGCGAAATCCGCGAAATCCGTGGTCGGTTCGTTTGCTCGGTCACACCTTGGGCTTCTTCCTTGGCTCTGCGCTTCCCCGCGTCCCCGTCCCGAAGGCACAACCGAGACAGGGAGGGGAATATTCCATTTTCCGGAGGCCCGAGGACGGCAATGTCCCTTCGGGTCACGGCGGGTGGGTGCTCATCAGGGCCGGGGCAACGAAGTTCCCGACTCACTTTGCCGCCTGATGCGCCGTGGATTCAACCGGGCCTTTTTCCCGCGGGAAAAAGGGGACGCGGCAGCCGGTGGCAACCCGGGTTTGGGTCAGGCCTTGGGCTTGTTGTTGACGAAATGGCTGAAGAGGTCAATCGGGATGGGCAGGAAAGTGGTGGTGTTGTTTTCGTTGGCGATTTCGCGCATGGTCTGGAGGAAGCGCAGTTGCAGAGCGATGGGCTCGTGGCTGATCATGGCGGCGGCCTGGACCATCTTTTCGGCGGCCTGATACTCGCCCTCGGCATTGACGATTTTGGCGCGGCGTTCGCGTTCGGCCTCGGCCTGTTTGGCCATCGCGCGCTTCATCCCCTCGGGAAGCGAGACGTCCTTGACCTCGACGGCGGTGACTTTGACGCCCCACGGGTCGGTCTGCCGGTCAATGATTTCCTGCAAGGTCTGGTTGATTTTCTCGCGGTGGGCGAGCAATTCATCGAGCTCCGCCTGGCCCAGCACGCTGCGCAAGGTGGTTTGCGAAATCAGCGAGGTGGCCTTCCAGAAGTTTTCGACTTTGACCACCGACGCGATGGGATCAATGACGCGGAAATAAACCACGGCGTCCACGGTGACGGGGACATTGTCGCGGGTCATGATTTCCTGCTTGGTGACGTCAATGGTGACGACGCGGAGGTCCATTTTGACCATGCGGTCCACGACGGGGATGAGGAAGATGAGCCCCGGGCCTTTGGCGCCGAGGAGTTTGCCGAGGCGGAAGATGACGCCGCGCTCGTATTCGCGCAGAACCCGGATCGCCTGGGGCAGGACGATGGAGAGAATGATGATGAGGGGAATGATCCAAGCCGTGAGGTTGAAGATGCGACGAATGAACTCTTCCATAAGGATTCCTGGGGTTAAGGGTTAAGGGTTAACGGTTGAGGGGGGAAGCGGGTCCGGAGCCGCCGGGCCGAGCCGGCGCGGGTTTGACTTTCAGGGTGAGGCCGTCAATGCCAATGATCTCGACGCGCTGGCCGGCCTCGACAGGCAAATCGCTGCGGGCGTTCCAGTATTCGCCCTCGATAAAAACCTTGCCCGAATTCTCGTCAATGCGGCTGAGCGCGGGAACGACCTTGCCGAACATGGTTTCCTTGCCGGCGCGAATGGGGCGCAACTGGGCCTTGAGGCCGGCGCCAATCACGAACATGAAGAACGCGGCCGTCAGAATGGTGGCGGGGATGATATAGGCCAGCGACAGGCGGAAGCCCGGCTCGGCGCGGTTGAAGAGCATGATGGCGCCGAGGAAGAAGGAGACGACGCCGCCGAAGGTGAGCACGCCGTGGGTGGGCGCGAAAATGTCGGCAATAAACAGGACCAGCGCCAGGCCGATCAACGCCAGGCCGGCGATGTTGACCGGCAGGATCGCCGACATGTACAGCACCAGAATCAAGGCAATCGCGCCCAGCACCCCCGGCAGAATCGCCCCCGGGTTGCTCAGTTCGCCGATGATGCCGTAAATGGCCACCAGCATCAGGATCAGCATGACCTCGGGGCGCCAGAGCAGTTGAAAAATCCGCTCGCGCAGGACCATGGGGATTTCAACGGTTCGCGCCCCGGCGGTGCGCAAGGTGTGCTCGCCCACCTCGCGGCTGTCCAGTTTTTCGAGCAGGTCGGCGCGGTCGTCGGCGATGAGGTCAATGACCTTCAGCTCGAGGGCTTTCTCGGCGGTAATGGACTGGCTCTCGACCACGGCGGACCTGGCCCACTCGACGTTGCGCCCGCGTTTTTGGGCGATGGATTCGATGTAACTGCTGGCGAAGTTCTGCAACTTCTGCTTCATCACCTCGTCGGTCTTTTGTTCGCCGCCGGTGCCGATCGAGACGGGGTGGGCGGCGCCGATGCTGGTGTTGGGCGCCATGGCGGCGACGTCGGCCGCCAGGGTGATGAAGGTGCCGGCGCTGCCCGCGTTGGCGCCGGAAGGGGACACATACACCACGGTGGGGACTTTGGAGGCGTAAAAGGTTTGAACAATCTCCTTGGTCGAATCCAGCAGGCCTCCCGGGGTGTCCAGTTCGATGATCAGGCACGCGTGGTTCGCGGCGGCGGCCACGTTGACCGCCCGGGCGATGTAGTCCGCCGTGGCGGGACCGATGGCGCCGGCTATCCGAATCACCCCGACCTCCGCCTGCCTGGACGCGGCCGGAGCGGCGAGGGCAAGTGCGGAAAAAATTATGGGCAGCCAGCGTTTCATAAGAATCCCACGACAACCTACGGTAGCAGATGTTTGCCCCGGCGCAAAGTCGAAAGCGACGGGCGGGGGGAATTTTCCGCCCGGCCCGCTCCCGGCGCCGGGGCGCCGGCGCGGAATTTTTTGCGGGGGTGACAGTGGATGTCAAACCGCGCCGGCGATGCTGGAGGAAAAAATGATTGAGTATGGCACACGTGAATCCGGGCAAGTTTGCGCATCCGGAAATGCTGGGCCGGATGCGGCGGGATTTGTTGTTGGGGTGGCTGGCGCCGGCGCGGGAGTATCTGGCGGGGCGGGGATTGGTCCTGCCGGCGGTCGCGGACGCGGCGGCGGTGCCGTGCGAGGCGCTGGCGCGGGTGTTGCTGGAGCCCACGCCGGAGATGCCCCCCGAGCTGCTGGAGTCGCTGCACGTGTTTCATGAACTGGATGACGAGGCGGGGATGGAGGCGTTGCGGCGGGCGGCGCGGCAGGCGGGTTGGGCGCTGGGGGACAATCCGGAGGCGACGCCGCTGGACGTGGTGATGGAAGCGTGGCTGCGCGACCGCCAGTTGGTCGAGGAAGTGCATTTGCGGGTCGAGCTGAACCGGCCCCGGTCGTTCCGGTATTATTCAACGCTGGAGGAACCGCCGCCCCCGTTCCACGGGCCGGCGCCGGAGCAGGTGGCCTGGCTCGAACAGCGGCTGAACCGGTTTTATGAGGCGTGGAAACGCGGCCGGGGAGTGCGGGTGTTTGTGTATCCGCAGGAGGGGGAATGGTGGTTCCTGGTGCGGCACGGCGCGCCGTGCCGCCGCGAAGCCGTCCTGGAAGGGGACCAGCCGGGAACGGTGTTTTTCCGGCCCCAATGCCACGACGTGGTGGTTTACAACCCGCAGCGGGGCGAATTGCGCTTGAACGATTGCGGCGAGCGCGAGCGGCGGGTGCTGCTGCGCGCGTTCGGGCGCTGCCTGTTTGGCCGGGCGGATTTCTTCCCTTCAACCGCCAAGTACACGCTTGCCCCGCTGGTGCAGCGGGGTCGCGGAGCCCTGGCCTGCGGGGACGTGCCGGGCATCGAACGCGTCACGCTCAAGGCCGTCGAGTTTCATTACCGGCGGGCGCCGTGGCGGCGCGAGCTGCACGAGGCGGACGACATTTTCGAGCAGATCGAAATGGGCAAAATTCGGTGGCCGGGGACCCTCGAGGAAATCACGCAGGCCCGGTTCGAGGTGCGGCTGCGGCGGGGCAAACGGCCGCGGCGCCTGGCCATCGTCCCCTGCAACAAGGCGCTCTACACCCGCGATGCGGACAGCCATTACCTCGAACGCTTTGTGGCCGCCCGCGGCTTCGCCCGCCCGGCGGAGTCGGGGGACCGAAGCAACGGGGATTTCTGACGATTGGGTTGGTTAAATCTTATGAAACGACATCTCACGCAATTCAGTGCTTTGCCGGTTGGCGCCCGGTTCGAGTTCCGGGGCCGCCGTTACGAAAAACTGGCCTTGAGCCTCGCGCGCGACGAGGACTGCTGCGGGAACGTGTTCCAGGACCAAACCGAGGTGTGGGCCGACCTGCCGCCTCCCCCGCGAGTCCTCGAGCCTCGCCGGCAGCCCGCGCGGCCTTGGACCGAGCACCTCTGTCCCGCGCCCCAGCCGGCGCCGACGCGACGCGCGCCCCATGAGCACGCTCTGGGCACGGTTTGACGCCTTTGCCACCGGCCGGGGATTGCTGGCCGACTGGGAGGCGGTTTTTGGGGATGACTTCGAGCGGGTGAAGTGCTGGCTGGAGCCAACCGGCGAGCGGGTGGAAAGCCATCCCTGCGTTCGGAACCCGCCTTGCGGCTGCCGGCACGAGCTGCGCGCGGCGCGGGCCGGGCCGGTGGCGGTGTGCGTTTGCGGGGATGGCCGGTGCGACGCGTTTCCGGTGGAAGGGGCCCGCGCGTTGATTCACGAGCTGGACCGGTCGCGTTTCCGCCGGAGGTTGTGCGACACCCTGGGGCTGGCGCCAGCCGGCGGGCCGCCGCCCGCCAGCGGCGGACGGAGTGATTTCGTGGGGACCTACCTCCCGATTCAGGCGCCGGTTTACCTGGCGTTCGTGGAAGGCGAGGCGGAACTGGTGTGTGAAATCGAGCGGTTGAGGCTTCAGCGGCCGGGTCCGTTCGTCTTGCTGACCCCCACCCGCCGTTTTTACAGCGCGGAAGCCGAGTCGGCGCTGGGGGCCGCCGGCGCGTTGGGGCTGGCTTTGACGGGTTTGGTGGAACTCGAGCGGGGCGGGGGCCTGCGTCTGAGCCAGCCGTTGGAGCCGCTGCTGGCGCCGTGGCGGGCGCGCGTGGCGGCGGAGGGTGTGGGGGCGGTCCTGCGGCGGATTCATCACGAGCTGGCCGCCACCCGGCGCGAGTTCGGCCAGCGCCCCTCCTGCCCCGAGCCGTTGCCCGAGCCGGATGCCCTGCGGCTCTTCGCCCTGGTTCGGGAACTCGAGCCGGGCGGGGCGGTCCGCAAGGCGCCGCTGCTGCAGGTGTTCCGGCTCTATTGCCTGGAGGGGCTGGCGGCCGAGGGGGTGGCGAGGCGGTGCGGCTGCAGCAAGGCGCTGATTATTCAGCGGCTGGGCCAGTTGCGGCGCAAGCTGGGGCGCCACCCGGCCGAGCTGCGGGCCTTCGCCAGCCAGTTCGAGGCGATTGAAAAATCGGTGGGGGAGTTCCGGGGACGGCGGCTCAGCCGGCAGTCCATGCTTTACGGAGACTAATTCCGTAAAAGTTCGTTTGAAAAAAACTTAAAATAACTTGCTTTACAAGCGGCTTGCTTGTATCAGGGTGTTGAAAACCCGGTGGCTCCTTGTGGACCGGCGCGGGTCGAAGGCCAAAAGGCTGATCGGCCGGCGGCGGAGCTGTGAAGTGGATTCGCGGCAGCCTGGCCCGGGCAAAACTGCTAACAACACATCTGGGTACCTATGAAACGAACCTTCAAGACAGTATGTCTGTGCGCCGTCATGGCGTCGGCGCTGGCAGTGCAGGCGGCCGACGTGGAGAAGACCAGCTATTTCAAGCTTGATGCTGGCCTGTCCATCGTGAACGACATTGACATCAAGAACCCGCAGGATCTTGATTTCTTCGACTTGGGCGTCACCGACGTTAAGCTGAAGACCGATCCCGGCGTGCGGGTGGACCTGGCCGGCGGTTACAACTTCAGCAAGTGCTGGGCGCTGGAGATCGAGGCGGGCTTCACGTTCAACTCCATCAAGGAGCTGGAAGCCGAGGCCATGGGCATTTCCGGCACCGAAGAGCTGGACATGAACTTCTTCCAGATTCCGTTGCTGGTGAATGTGATCTATCGCCTTCCGCTGGACTCGAAGTTCAAGCCCTATATCGGCGCGGGCGCGGGCGGGGTCTGGAGCATCATCTCCGGCGACGACGTGGACAGCGAGAACGACATTGCCTTCGCCTTCCAAGGCATGGCGGGCGTTGACTACGAGCTCAACGACAAGACCGACATCGGCATTGGCTACAAGTTCCTCGGCGCCCTGGAGCAGGACTTCGGCGGCGTGAAGACCGAGAACATTTACACGCACGCGATCCTCGCGACGTTCAACTTCCGCTTCTAAACTGGATCCCCAGGCCGGGTTTTGCCCGGCGCTCTTGTGACCTCCGCACAAGAGACTGGCCTCCAACCGCCCCGCGGGCGCCAGCCGGCGGGGCGGTTTGGCTTTTGACGGGGGCCATTTTTGGCTGTGCGCGGCGGCGGGTTTGGGTCAAAGTAGGGCCATGAAATGTCCAGCTTGCTCGCGGGAGTTGGTGGAATTGCGCCTGGGCGGCCTGACGGTGGATGTGTGCCGCGGGGGCTGCGGGGGGATTTGGTTTGACGCCTTCGAGCTGCAGCAGGTGGACGACAAGCACGAGGTCGAGGGCAATCCCTTGTTCCACCTGGAGCGCGACCCGGACGTGGTGGTGGACCCGGCGCGCAAACGCGAGTGTCCGCGGTGCCCGGGCATCAAGCTCAAGCGCCAGCTTTTCAGCCCCAGGATCAAGGTGCCGGTGGACCACTGCCCGAACTGCGCGGGTTATTGGCTGGATGCCGGCGAGCTGGCGCAAATCCAGGCTGGGAAAAGTCTCGCCGGGGGGCCCGCCATTCCCCCGTCAGGCAACATTTCCCGGGACTTCATCCGGTACCTGTACCGCTTGCGGACCGAGTCCGGATCGGAGGACGTCTAGCACCCCCCCCATGACCGTGGTCACGATCCGCGCCGGCCTCGCGCGCGCCCGAGGAGTGAATTTGTGAGCCCCAGGTTCTTCTTTGTTCAAGGTCTGACCCTCATCCGGGCGCCGCTGATCTTCGTGTTTTTGGCCGTCAGCGTCTTCTGCGGCCATCCGCCGTCGCCCGGCTGGTTCGTGGTCGCGTTTCTGGCGATGCTGTTATCGGCCCTGACGGACCTGTTTGACGGATACCTGGCGCGCAAATGGCAGGTAACCTCGCGGCTCGGAAGCTACGCCGACCCGATGCTGGACAAGATTTTCTATCTGACCACGTTTCCGACCCTGGTTTATCTGGCCTCGCGGGCGGGGCAGGACGGGCACGCGCGGACGCTGCTGGTGATGGCGATCCTGTTTTTGTTTCGGGACCAATGGGTGTCGTTTTTGCGCTCGCTGGGGGCGCTGCACCAGATTGATGCCAAGGCCAACTGGTCGGGCAAGGCGCGGACGGTGATTTCGTTCCCGACGATTTGCGTGGTCTATTACTATTTGCAGGCTCCCGCCCACTGGTTCCTTCAACTTCCCTTCTCGTTGGTTTATGCGCTGGAGGCCGCCAGCATTGGCATCAACCTGGTTTCCATCTGGGTCTATACCCGCCGCTTCTGGCCGGCGCTTCGCCAGGAGATGAAACCTCCCCCGGGCGGGGAGGGGGACCGGGTTTGAGATTATTCCCGCCGGGTGGCTGCGGGCGCGCGCGGCGAAGTCACCGCGGGGCAGCCCCGGCCGGGGCGAAGCGGGCGCGCTGACGGACCACCGGGACTCTGGCGGCGGATGCCGCCTGCTTCCCGCCGGGTCACGGGGTCAGAATTTCAATGTCCGGCGCCACATGTTGAAAATGAGACGGGTTGCGTGTCACGATCCGGACCGCTTTCCTGCGGCGGGCGAAGGTTGCGTGCAGGGAATCATAGATGCCCCCGCCCATGACTCCTCGACTGCGGGCTTGCCGAATCGCCGTTTCGTAGTCCGCCAACGCCAGCGCCTCCACCGCAACCGCGTTTCGAACACTCGAAATCAACTCCGCGGCGGCGTCGGCCGGCACCTTGTAAAAACCGGTGAGCGTGGCGAAGGTTTCGGCCAGCACGTGGGCATTGGTGAAGGGACGCTTGGACTCTTCCAGCGCGGCGAGGCACGCCGCGTGTTCGGGGTGCGCCTCCAATACCGCCCCAACCAGGATCCCCGTGTCCAGGAACGTCATCGGGTGTAATGGCGCGATTGTTCAACCGCCTCCTCCACCGGCGTTGCCGGCACCGCACCCGTCCAGACCTTGAGTTTGCCGCGCGGGATGAGGCGTCCGGACGTGTTGGCCGGCATTTCCAGAACGATGCGCCCGGGTGTGGCGGAGACCAGGAGTTTCTGCTTCCGGGGAATCCCGGCCGCCCGCCGGAGTTCCCGCGAGAGCACGATCCGGTTGGAGGCATCCAGTTCAACGGTCGTTTTCATGGCATGACCATGGCACGGTTATGGCGTGGTTGCAAGTGCCCCGGCCGCCCCGTTGAGCCTGGCGTGACCGGCCAGGCCGGCGCCGGGAGAGCGGAAACCGGTGACGCTCATTTCGCCCTGTTGGGTGAGGGTGACGGTGACGGCGCCCTCGGCGCGGGTGGAAACAACGCGGGCGCGGCTGCGGGCGAGGCGCTCGAGCAGGGGGGCCCTGGCGCGCTCGGAAGCGGGATATTCGCTGTCGGCCACGACGATGACGGCGGGATTGATGGCCTCCAGCAGGGCGTCACAGAGCGGTTCGCCCGTGTTGGGAAGGCCGGTTACCACGACGTCGGCGCGCAGCTCGGGCCCGTAACGCTGCAACAGGGTTTCCTGCCCGGCCCGGCCCAGGTCGGAAAGGAGGAGGATGCGTCGTCCGCAAAACTCGCCGCGAACGACCAGCGCCGCGTCGTCGGCCCGGCTGAACCGGTCGGTGGCGGCCGGGTGCAGGACGGTCCAGCCGGCAGTCCATGCTTTACGGAGACTAATTCCGTAAAAGTTCGTTTGAAAAAAACTTAAAATAACTTGCTTTACAAGCGGCTTGCTTGTATCAGGGTGTTGAAAACCCGGTGGCTCCTTGTGGACCGGCGCGGGTCGAAGGCCAAAAGGCTGATCGGCCGGCGGCGGAGCTGTGAAGTGGATTCGCGGCAGCCTGGCCCGGGCAAAACTGCTAACAACACATCTGGGTACCTATGAAACGAACCTTCAAGACAGTATGTCTGTGCGCCGTCATGGCGTCGGCGCTGGCAGTGCAGGCGGCCGACGTGGAGAAGACCAGCTATTTCAAGCTTGATGCTGGCCTGTCCATCGTGAACGACATTGACATCAAGAACCCGCAGGATCTTGATTTCTTCGACTTGGGCGTCACCGACGTTAAGCTGAAGACCGATCCCGGCGTGCGGGTGGACCTGGCCGGCGGTTACAACTTCAGCAAGTGCTGGGCGCTGGAGATCGAGGCGGGCTTCACGTTCAACTCCATCAAGGAGCTGGAAGCCGAGGCCATGGGCATTTCCGGCACCGAAGAGCTGGACATGAACTTCTTCCAGATTCCGTTGCTGGTGAATGTGATCTATCGCCTTCCGCTGGACTCGAAGTTCAAGCCCTATATCGGCGCGGGCGCGGGCGGGGTCTGGAGCATCATCTCCGGCGACGACGTGGACAGCGAGAACGACATTGCCTTCGCCTTCCAAGGCATGGCGGGCGTTGACTACGAGCTCAACGACAAGACCGACATCGGCATTGGCTACAAGTTCCTCGGCGCCCTGGAGCAGGACTTCGGCGGCGTGAAGACCGAGAACATTTACACGCACGCGATCCTCGCGACGTTCAACTTCCGCTTCTAAACTGGATCCCCAGGCCGGGTTTTGCCCGGCGCTCTTGTGACCTCCGCACAAGAGACTGGCCTCCAACCGCCCCGCGGGCGCCAGCCGGCGGGGCGGTTTGGCTTTTGACGGGGGCCATTTTTGGCTGTGCGCGGCGGCGGGTTTGGGTCAAAGTAGGGCCATGAAATGTCCAGCTTGCTCGCGGGAGTTGGTGGAATTGCGCCTGGGCGGCCTGACGGTGGATGTGTGCCGCGGGGGCTGCGGGGGGATTTGGTTTGACGCCTTCGAGCTGCAGCAGGTGGACGACAAGCACGAGGTCGAGGGCAATCCCTTGTTCCACCTGGAGCGCGACCCGGACGTGGTGGTGGACCCGGCGCGCAAACGCGAGTGTCCGCGGTGCCCGGGCATCAAGCTCAAGCGCCAGCTTTTCAGCCCCAGGATCAAGGTGCCGGTGGACCACTGCCCGAACTGCGCGGGTTATTGGCTGGATGCCGGCGAGCTGGCGCAAATCCAGGCTGGGAAAAGTCTCGCCGGGGGGCCCGCCATTCCCCCGTCAGGCAACATTTCCCGGGACTTCATCCGGTACCTGTACCGCTTGCGGACCGAGTCCGGATCGGAGGACGTCTAGCACCCCCCCCATGACCGTGGTCACGATCCGCGCCGGCCTCGCGCGCGCCCGAGGAGTGAATTTGTGAGCCCCAGGTTCTTCTTTGTTCAAGGTCTGACCCTCATCCGGGCGCCGCTGATCTTCGTGTTTTTGGCCGTCAGCGTCTTCTGCGGCCATCCGCCGTCGCCCGGCTGGTTCGTGGTCGCGTTTCTGGCGATGCTGTTATCGGCCCTGACGGACCTGTTTGACGGATACCTGGCGCGCAAATGGCAGGTAACCTCGCGGCTCGGAAGCTACGCCGACCCGATGCTGGACAAGATTTTCTATCTGACCACGTTTCCGACCCTGGTTTATCTGGCCTCGCGGGCGGGGCAGGACGGGCACGCGCGGACGCTGCTGGTGATGGCGATCCTGTTTTTGTTTCGGGACCAATGGGTGTCGTTTTTGCGCTCGCTGGGGGCGCTGCACCAGATTGATGCCAAGGCCAACTGGTCGGGCAAGGCGCGGACGGTGATTTCGTTCCCGACGATTTGCGTGGTCTATTACTATTTGCAGGCTCCCGCCCACTGGTTCCTTCAACTTCCCTTCTCGTTGGTTTATGCGCTGGAGGCCGCCAGCATTGGCATCAACCTGGTTTCCATCTGGGTCTATACCCGCCGCTTCTGGCCGGCGCTTCGCCAGGAGATGAAACCTCCCCCGGGCGGGGAGGGGGACCGGGTTTGAGATTATTCCCGCCGGGTGGCTGCGGGCGCGCGCGGCGAAGTCACCGCGGGGCAGCCCCGGCCGGGGCGAAGCGGGCGCGCTGACGGACCACCGGGACTCTGGCGGCGGATGCCGCCTGCTTCCCGCCGGGTCACGGGGTCAGAATTTCAATGTCCGGCGCCACATGTTGAAAATGAGACGGGTTGCGTGTCACGATCCGGACCGCTTTCCTGCGGCGGGCGAAGGTTGCGTGCAGGGAATCATAGATGCCCCCGCCCATGACTCCTCGACTGCGGGCTTGCCGAATCGCCGTTTCGTAGTCCGCCAACGCCAGCGCCTCCACCGCAACCGCGTTTCGAACACTCGAAATCAACTCCGCGGCGGCGTCGGCCGGCACCTTGTAAAAACCGGTGAGCGTGGCGAAGGTTTCGGCCAGCACGTGGGCATTGGTGAAGGGACGCTTGGACTCTTCCAGCGCGGCGAGGCACGCCGCGTGTTCGGGGTGCGCCTCCAATACCGCCCCAACCAGGATCCCCGTGTCCAGGAACGTCATCGGGTGTAATGGCGCGATTGTTCAACCGCCTCCTCCACCGGCGTTGCCGGCACCGCACCCGTCCAGACCTTGAGTTTGCCGCGCGGGATGAGGCGTCCGGACGTGTTGGCCGGCATTTCCAGAACGATGCGCCCGGGTGTGGCGGAGACCAGGAGTTTCTGCTTCCGGGGAATCCCGGCCGCCCGCCGGAGTTCCCGCGAGAGCACGATCCGGTTGGAGGCATCCAGTTCAACGGTCGTTTTCATGGCATGACCATGGCACGGTTATGGCGTGGTTGCAAGTGCCCCGGCCGCCCCGTTGAGCCTGGCGTGACCGGCCAGGCCGGCGCCGGGAGAGCGGAAACCGGTGACGCTCATTTCGCCCTGTTGGGTGAGGGTGACGGTGACGGCGCCCTCGGCGCGGGTGGAAACAACGCGGGCGCGGCTGCGGGCGAGGCGCTCGAGCAGGGGGGCCCTGGCGCGCTCGGAAGCGGGATATTCGCTGTCGGCCACGACGATGACGGCGGGATTGATGGCCTCCAGCAGGGCGTCACAGAGCGGTTCGCCCGTGTTGGGAAGGCCGGTTACCACGACGTCGGCGCGCAGCTCGGGCCCGTAACGCTGCAACAGGGTTTCCTGCCCGGCCCGGCCCAGGTCGGAAAGGAGGAGGATGCGTCGTCCGCAAAACTCGCCGCGAACGACCAGCGCCGCGTCGTCGGCCCGGCTGAACCGGTCGGTGGCGGCCGGGTGCAGGACGGTCCAGCCGGCGAAGGTGTCGCCGCGGTCGAGCTGGCGAAGGAGGCGGGCCTCCTGGCCGAAGGTTTGCACCAGGCGCCGGTAGGTGGGGGAGCGGAAGCGGGGGGCGCTGGTGAGGACGGAGCGGGCGTTGAATTGATGGACAATCCACTCCGCGCCGCCGACATGGCGGAGGTCGCCATGCGTGAGGACCAGGTGAGAAAGGCGGTTCACGCCCCGGGCGCGCAAGTGGGGCTCGACCACGTATTGGACGACGTTGCTGTCGCCGGGGTCAAATAAGACACTGCCATGACCGGCGGCGGGCGCGCAATAAACGGCGGCGCAACCGTTTTGGGCGAGGACTGTCAGCGTGACCTCGTGCCGGGCTTTGAACCATTGAAGGGCCGGGACGGCGAGAAGCACGGCGGCGCCGGGCAGCAGCCAGCGCCGGCGGCTGGGGGCGAGCAGCCAGCCGGAAACCAGGCCGAGACCCAGCCCGTAGTAGAGCACGAAATGGAAGAGGCTGGGCCGGGGCACGTGGAACCAGCCGGCGGGCAGGCCGGCGGCCAGGTCGCTGACCCACAGCATGAGGCGCATCCAGCCCCAGGCGCTGAAGTTGAGCAACTCGGTCAGGCCGGGCAGCCAGGTTCCGGAGAAGAGGCTGCCCAGACTTGCGGCCAGCGCGGCGCCACTGGCGGGAACGATGAACAGGTTGGCCAGCAGGGCCACCGGGCTGACCAGGTGGAAATAGAAGGCAATGAGAGGGAGCGAACCCAACCAGGCGGCGGTCGAGGCGGCGGAAAAGGTCCAGAGCCAGCGCGCAGCCCGGAGGCTGAACTTCTGCCACGGACTGGCAAGCTGTTCGGGGAGCCAGGGGTCCAGGCGGAGGAAGCGGTCACGGAGTTGCTCGAGCACCGGCACCACCAGGGCGATGCTCAGAACCACAAAAAAGGACAATTGAAAACTGGCCCCGAACAATTGTTGGGGGTCCCAAATCAGGATGACGAGCGCGGCCCCGGCCAGCGAGTTGACCAGGTCCGAGGGCCGGGCCAGGCCCCAGCCGGCAATGACGACGGTCATCATGAGGGTCGAGCGGATGGCCGAGGGCTGCCAGCCGGTGGCCAGTGTGTAGAACCAGAGGGCCGGGATGACCAGGACCCCACAATAGAGCCGCGGAATGCGCAAGACGCGCAGCAGGGCCAGGAGGATGGCGGCGATCATCGCGATGTGCAGGCCCGAGATCGCAAACACGTGCATGGTTCCCGACCGGATGAAGGTGGTGGAGATTTCGGGGGTGAGGGCGGTTTTCCAGCCCAAGGTCATGGCCCACAGAAGCTCGAGGGGGACATCCCGCTCGGGCAAACCCAGGGAGAGAACCTCCTGCGCCCAGGCGGCAAAGCGGTGGGCGAGGGGCGGCGGGCGGGCGGCGGAGAGCCGGCGCCAATCCTGGGGGGAGTCGGCGCGCAGTTGGAAGTAGATGCCCTGCTGCCGCAGGTAGGAGCGATAGTCGAACAGCCCTTCGGCGTCGGGCGCCGGCGGGGGCTCGAGAACGCCGGTGACCTCGACGGTTTGGCCGGCGAAAAACCCGGGGGGCAGCAGACCGGGCGTCTGGATGAGCACGCGGCCGAAAGCCGGTTCCCAGCAATCGCCCTTGCGGTTGATCCGGGAGACGCTCAGAGGCACCAAGGTGCGGCCGCGTTCGGCGGGGTCCTGGCGCGGGGGATGATGGACGGGGGTGGCCTCGAGCGTTCCCTGCAGGGTGGCGAGCGCAGGCGTTGGGCCCTGCAGGAGGCGCAGGTCGTGGGGCGAGAGAATGGCGGTGCGGGAAACCAGGGCGGCCCAGCCGGCGAGCACCCAGAGGGGCACCAAAAGCCAGGGCCGGCCGCCGGGCCACAGCAGGGCGGCGCCGAGCAAGAGAAAGGCCAGGGCCAAAAGCAGCCCCAGGCTGGCGGGAAAACATGTCCCGAGCACCAGTCCCCCGGCGAAAAGCAAGGTGACGGTGACCAGGGGCCGTTTCATGCCGGGGGTTGGGACCGTTGCCGCCAGCGCACGACAAGCCAGGCGATGGCCAAAGCGAGGCAGGCGCCGGCCGTGTCAATAACCACATCGGCCAGCGACCCCTGCCGGGAGGGAATCAGCGATTGGTGCAGCTCATCCAGCAGAGCGTAGGGAATCACCACGCCCAACGTCGCGGCGGCATGGGACCATTGCCAGGGCGCGCGAACCTGGCCGAGGGAACCGCGGAATGCGCGCCAGACCAAAGCGGCCAGCAGGGCATATTCGGTGACATGCGCCCCTTTGCGCGCGGCGACATGGATGAGGTGCAACTGCTGGGGGGTCAGGCGCGGGAAAAGCCAGCGCACCAGCGGGCCGAGGACGCGCGAGGAATGCTCGAAGGACAGCCGGTCGCCGGAGGCGAAAAAGATCACGGCCATCAGCCCGAGCACCGGGAGCCAGTATTTGAGCAATGAGCCAAGGCTCGGCACGGCGCTTAAGGAACAACCGGACGGGCGCCAAGGCAATCCCAAACTTGATTTACTCGCGGAGGATTTGGACGCCTTCCGGCGCCTGGAGGTCGGACTTGATCCTGCCGTCGGGCAAGCGTTCGTGCCGGATTTTGATGAGGCCGCGGGGGGTCGGGTAGGTTCCTTCCACCCACTGGAGGTCCCCGAGGCGGGGGGCGATGCGGACAGTGCGGCAGCCGGGCTCGACAATTTTGACGCCGAGGACGTGTTCGCTGAGCCAGGCGGTGGGGCCGCTGGCCCAGCCATGACACAGGCTGTGGCGGAACCCTTTGTAGCAATAGGCGCCGAAGTCGCCGTGAATGTCCTTTTTGCCGGGCGGCACAAGCTCGTCAATGCGGGCGGCGTTTTCCGTCCACTCGAGGTTGAAATCCTCCCAGAAGGTGGTGGCGCCGAGGTCGAGCATGGCGCCCCAGAACTGGCGGATGTTGTCGAGAGCGCCCTGGACATCGCCGGCTTTGGCGCGGGCCTGCAGCACATAATAGCCGTAGAAAGTCGAGAGGCCGTGGGCCCCGTTGCGGGCCAGAACGTCGCGGTTGAGGGCGGCGGCGTCGCGCAGGCCGGCCAGCGCCAGGAGCGCGGCGGCCTGTTTGCTGCCGCCGGGGTCGGGGGCGTGTTGACGGAGCCGGGCGAGGGCCTGGGCGGACTGGGCGGCAGTGGTCTTGTCCTCGAGCGCCCTGGCCATCTCGGCGCCCGCTTCAAAGGCCATGACCATGAGGGACTGGAGGCCGGCATGGATGGCCTGTTTGTTCTCGCTCGAGGGCCAGTCGAGGAAACGCATCTCCGGCAGCGTTTCGGCGCCGTCCGGCCCGATGTGGCGGGCGAGGGCGCGCAGGAGGCCGGCCAGGTAAGGCTGCTGCTGGCGGAGATAGTCCAGGTCGCCGGTTTGGCGGTACCAATCCCGCTGGATGAGGACCCACCACAGGGAGTAGGAACTGATGCCGTTCATCCATTTGGGCAGCGGGGTGTCGTCGCGGATGAGGTCGAGGCTGGCGTTGACGACGCGCACGGGGCCGAAGACGGCGCCGATGGTGCTGGTTTCGGGGTGCATGTCGCCGATCCAGACCAGGCGGTCGCGCTTGATGCCGTCCCAGACATAGTCCTGCAGGTTGAGATAGACGGTGTAGGCGCCGGTGTCCCAGATGCGGTTGAGGCGTTCATCATTGCAGCGAAAACTGCCCAGCCGCGGCAGGCCGCGGTGGAGATAGACCGCGCGCACGGCTTTCAAGGTCAGGGTGGTGTCGGGCTCGACCAGGTCGAGGCGGACGAAGCGGAAGCCGGTATTGCCGAATTCGGCGGTGCCCAGCCACGGCAGGCGAATCTCGTCATCCCGAACCGCATGGTCGTTGGTGGCGTTTTTCTCGCCGCCCAGGTCGCTCATGGCTTCGGCCACCGACTCGCCAAAACGGAGGCGGACGCGGACGGTCTTGCTTTCGGGGGTGGCATTTTTGAGGTCGGCGACGGCGATTTGGACGCCGCCGTGAAGCTCGCGTCCGAAATCCAGCAGGAGGCCTGGCGGCTGGCCCCGGTGGCGCAGGACGCAACCCGCGCGGTTGTCGAGGGTAATCTGGCCGGAGAAGGGTTCGAGCAGGCGCTGAGCGTCCTGCACGCTCCCGCCTTCCCCGGCGGATTGCCAGACAATGCGGGTGGGCGCGACGTACTCGCGAACCCGCGGGTCGGGCGTGGCCGCGGCTTGAGACAGCGGGACCGGCGCGGCCAGCAGGCACAACGCGGAGAGGAGCGAAGCCGGGGCTGCCCGGCAGGAAAACAAAACGGTCGGTTTCATGGGGATGACAATGGCATGGGCGCGAGCCGGCGTCAGGGAAAGCGGTCCTTGTCGGTGTGCGGCTCGAGCCGGGCGATGGCCGCCATCAGCTCGTCGGCCACTTGTTGATAAATCTCTTTCAGACGCGGCTTGGAGCAAACTTTGGCTTCGGCGCGCAGGGCTTGGAAGTCGAGGGGGTAACCGTATTTCACCGCGACGCGATGCGGCCGGGGGAAGCGGGCCTGCCGGCCGAACGCTTCGTAAGTGCCGAAGACGCGGACGGGAACGACGGGGGCGTCGGACTTGATGACGGCCAGGCCGATGCCCGAGCGCGCCGGTTGCAGGCGGCCATCGCGGGTCCGAGTGCCTTCAGGAAACATGATGATGGCGCCGCCGGCGCGCAGGCGCTCGAGGATGGGCCGGAGGCCGGAGGCCGTCCCGCCGTCACGGTCCACGGGGACCGAATTCCACTTGTGCAGGACCCAGCCGACGATGGGGAAGCGGAAGAGGGTCTTTCGGGCGAGATAATTGATCGGGCGCCGCAAGCCGGCGCCGACGAGCGGCGGGTCGAGGAAACTGGCGTGATTGGAGGCGAGGATGACTCCGCCCGAGAGCGGCACGCGCTCGGGATTATGGACGCGCCAGCGGAAGTAAGTGGCAAAGAGAGTGCGGAAGAAACACCAGCCCAGGAAATAGAGCCAGTTCATCCGGCCGGGGTCGTCCGGCGGGCGGGGGGGCGCGGCCGGCCGGGTGGAGGCGGGGGTCGGAGCGGTTCCGCTGGTCGCCATAATCGGGCGTCGGGTCACCGGGGGTTGACGGCCAGTGTCCGGCCCGCGGCTTGGAGGCGGGCCTGGATGTCCTCGATGATGAGGCGGCTGGTCTGCTCGGCGGTGAGGTTCGAATTGTTGATGACCTTGGCGCCCAGGGCGATCATGAGCGGGGCGGCGGCGCGCTGGCTGTCGCGCTGATCGCGGGCGGCGAGATTTTCCTGCACGCCATCGGCGGCGCGGCGCCGCGACCGTTCCTCGAGGTGGGCATCGAGGTAATACTTGAAGTCCGTCTCGGGAAAGATGTGGGTGCCAATGTCGCGGCCTTCCATGACGAGGTTGCCGAAGCGGATGCAGTCGCGCTGGGTTTTCTTCATCCACTGGCGCACCTTGGGGACGGCGGCGACGTGGGGGACGGCGGCGCTGACCTCGGCGGTGCGGATTTCGCGTTCGGGGTAATAGCCCTCGACCAGGAGGCGCACCTGGTTGTCCACGCATTGGAGCGTGGTTTTCCACCGGCGGCAGGCGGCGGCGACGGCTTTTTCGTCCTGCACATCAATGTTGTGCCGGAGGCAGTGCCACGCCAGGGTGCGGTACATGGCGCCGGTATCCACATAAACAAAGCCAAGGGCCCGGGCCACCAGGCGGGCATTGGTGCTTTTGCCGCTGGCGCTGGTGCCATCAATTGCAATGACGATGGGTTGTTGAACGCTGGCCATGATCAGTTGAGACGAACGGATGTTTCGAACCGCTTTGCGTCGCTCCAAGAGGCAACTGGAAATGAGCCGGTCTGGCAAGCCTCATTCGGCCTGCAGGTCTGCCGGCGTTAACGGCCGCCGGTCGCGGCCATCGAGTATGCGGGCGCCCAGACCGACGGGCGGCGGCGCCGCGAGCTTCTGGAAAAAGCCGGGGAAGGTCTTTTTGACGCAAGCCGGATTCCGGATGCGCAGGCCGGGCAGGGCAAGGCCGAGCATGCCGAAGCACATGGCCATGCGGTGATCGTTGTAAGTCTCGATTTCGGCGCCGTGGAGAAGGCCCGGCCAGACGCGCAAGGTGTCGCCCTCCTCGACCACGCGGGCGCCGCATCGCTCGAGCTCGGTTCGCAACGCCTGGACGCGCTCGCATTCCTGGAGGCGGAGGCGGCCCAAATCCGTGAATTGCAGGGGCTGGCCGGCCCACGGCGCCAGGACGATGCCGGTCATGATGCTGTCGCCGAGGTCGGTCTGCCGCGAAATCTGGCCAGGAGGGTTTTGTCCCCCCGGAGGGAAAAACTTCGGGAACTGTTCATCCACCTGCCAGCCGGTGGCGGGCCAGTGGCGGACGCGGATGCGGCTGGGATGACTGCCGGCGGAGGCCCGGGCGGCAAGCCACGCTGCGCCCCAGAAGTAACTGCCGCTCGAGGCGTCCGGTTCGATTTGGAATTGGCCGCCGGCTTTCGGAAAAACCTGGATGAGGCGGGTCGTCATGGCCACGTAGGGCGATTCCTCGGCGTTTTCGCCGGTGACCTCGACGCGCCACTGTCCCACCGAGGCGCCCAGGAGCAGGGCGGAGGCGAACTGGGAGCTCTCGGCGATGCTGACGCGGCACGCGGCCGGCTTGGGGCCCGCGCCGTGAATGACCGCCGGCAGCCGTTGGTTGGGCGAGTCCACCTGGTAACCCAACTGACGCAGGGCGTCGAACAGGCCCGCTTGGGGTCGTTCGTGCATTCGCGGCACGCCCTCCAACCGGTAACAGCCCCGGCCCAGGCAAAGGAAGGCGGCCAGGAAGCGGGCTGCGGTTCCGGCGTTGCCCACGTGCAAAGTCAGCGGGGCGTGGGCGGGGCCGCCTGAGGGAATCACGCCGCCCTGGCCATAAACCGTCAGGGTGCGGTTGCCGGGTTCGGCCGGGTCCGGCTCGACGCCGATCATGAAGCCGAGCGCCTGGAGACATTCCACCATGACCTGGGTGTCCTCGCTCCAGAGCGCGCCGCGAAGGACGGTTTCGCCCTCGGCCAGCGCGGCAAGGATCAGCGCCCGGTTGGTGATGCTCTTCGAGCCGGGCACGGTGATTTCGGCATGAACCGGTTGGTCCAGGGGCAGGATTTCGATGAGCTCGGGCAGGGGCATGCGCGAAAAGGTCAGCCGCGGCGGTCCTGCCAGTGGTCGCGGCGGGCTTTGGCTTCCTGCAGGAAGGTCTCGATGTGCCGGGCGTTGCCATCCCGGACGAGCCGCCGGACCCGTTGCAGGTCCCGGATCAGTTCGCCGAGAGCTTTGGCGAGGGGGCGGCGGTTGG
>ERZ795050.2027-NODE-2027-length-23813-cov-6.214749_pt1 | contig 23813 bp, 19 predicted proteins | sample MGYA00375134_ERZ795050 | MGnify/ENA primary metagenome ERZ795050 (study PRJEB30179, sample SAMN05720221) | activated sludge metagenome | isolation source: Anaerobic digester | place: Japan | collected 2015-05-26 ... | reverse complement strand
TCTGGAAATATACGTCGTTGGACATGCCTCGGGCCCAGGTGGCGAGCGTCGCGCCCAGAGCACCGAGCGGCAGCATGAGGAGGTTGGCCAGCGGGATGGGCCAGCTTTCATACAGGGCGGCCACGCACAGGAAGATGACCAGGATGGAAAAGGCGTACAGGATGGGTCCCTGTTTACTGGCCATTCGTTCCTGATAGGACAGGCCGGTCCAGTCAAAGCCCACCCCCTGAGGCAGCTTCTCAACGATCTCTTCCATGGCCCGCATCGCGTCGCCGGAGCTCTTACCGGGAGCCGGCTCGCCCCAGATGTTCATGGAGGGAAACCCGTTGTAGCGCTCCAGTCGGGCAGGGCCGTACGCCCAGCGGCCGGACGCGAAAGCGGACAAGGGTACCATCTTACCCACGTTGTTGCGGACGTAGGTCTTGCCCAGATCCTTGGGCAACATGCGGTGAGGAGCATCGAGTTGAACATAGACCCGCTTGACTCGACCAGCCTGAACGAAGTCGTTCACGTAAGCCCCGCCGAAAGCTGCCGAGATGGTGTTATGAATGGAGGTGATCGGGACGCCAAGGGCTCCGGCCCGCTCCCAATCCACGTCGAGCCGGTATTCGGGCACATCCTCCAGGCCGTTGGGGCGAACGACGGACAGCCTTGGGTCCTGGGCGGCCAACGCCAGAAACTGGTTGCGGGCCTGCATCAGCTTTTCGTGGCCCAGGCCGCCCCGGTCGAGCAACTGAAAGTCAACGCCCCTGGCGTTACCGAGTTCGACCACGGCAGGCGGCGGAAAGGCGAACACCAAGGCATGGCGCATCCGGGAGAAGGTCTTGGTAGCCCGTTCGGCAACGGCTTTTACCCTCAAGTCCGGCCGGTCGCGGAGACCCCAGTCCTTGAGCTTGATGAAGACCATGCCGTTGGCTTGGGACCTTCCCGAGAAGCTGACCCCGCAAATGGTCATGCAGGATTCAACCGCTTCCTTCTCATTTTCCTGGAAGTGGGTGCGAACCTCCTCCAGGACTCCTTGAGTCTGCTCTAGCGTGGACCCGGCGGGCAGAATGATTTGAGCGAGCATCATCCCCTGATCTTCGTCGGGCACGTAGCCGGTGGGCAGATGACGGAAGAGAAACCCGACGGCTGAGACGATCAGGACGTAGACCAACCCGTAACGCAGTTTCTTCCCGAAAGACCGCCCGACGATCCCGACATAGATGTCCCGGATCCTGAAGAAGATGCGATCGAACAGCCTGAAGAATGGACGGAGGAAGAAGATCGCGGCCTCGGCCGGCTCATGCCCAGCCGGTACCGGCTTGAGCAGGGAAGCACACAAAACGGGAGTCAAAATCAGTGCCACAACCACCGACAGCATCATGGAGGAGATAATGGTAATGGAGAACTGTCGATAGATCACACCGGTTGAACCCGCGAAGAAGGCCATAGGGCCGAAAACCGCCGAGAGAACCAGGCCGATACCGATCAGAGCGCTGGTGATCTGTCCCATCGATTTCTTGGTGGCCTCCCTGGGCGAAAGTCCCTCCTCGCTCATGATCCGCTCCACGTTTTCCACCACGACGATGGCGTCGTCCACCAGAAGCCCGATGGCCAGCACCATGGCGAACATGGTCAGCATATTGATGGAGAAACCGAAGATGCTCAGCGTTGCAAAGGTTCCCAGAAGCACTACCGGTACCGCGATGGTCGGAATCAGCGTGGCCCGGATGTTGCCCATGAACAGCCACATGACCAGGAACACAAGCCCGATGGCCTCGAAAAGCGTCTTGACCACCTCCTCGATAGCCACCTCCACAAACGGCGTGGTTTCGTACGGATAGACCACCTTCATGCCCGGAGGGAAAAACCGGCTCATTTCTTCCAGCTTGGCCTTGACCGCAGCCGCGGTGTCCAGGGCATTGGCCCCAGCCACTTGACGGATCGCCATGGCGGCGGAGGGTTTGCCGTTGTACATGCCCTCGATCTCATACGAGTCGGTGCCCAGCTCGGCCCATCCCACGTCGTTGATCCGCACGATCGAACCGTCGGGATTAATGCGGAGGGGGATGGATTGGAACTCTTCGGGCGTTTTGAGCAGGCTCTGAACGATAATGGAGGCGTTCAAACGCTGTCCTTCAACCGCAGGAGCCCCGCCGAACTGGCCTGCGGAGACCTCCACGTTGTAGGCTCGGAGGGCCATGACGATGTCCTCCATCGTCAGGGCGTACTCGGTCAGGCGATCGGGGTTCAGCCATATGCGCATCGCGTACTGAGATCCGAAGTTCTCGACCTCGCCCACGCCCGGCACGCGGGCCAGCACCTTTTCCAGGTTGGACTGGGCGTAGTCTCTCAAGTCGTGACCGTCCATGCTGCCGTCTTCCGAGATCAGACCGACGATCATCAGCCAGTTGCGGGTGGCCTTGCCGACCGTGACGCCTTGCCGCTGAACCACCTCGGGCAGGCCGGCCATGGCAAGTTGGAGCTTATTCTGCACCTTGGCCCACGCCAGATCCGGGTCGGTTCCCGGAGCGAAGGTCAGCTCGATGCGCGAGGCTCCCGCCGAGTCGCTCGTGGCCGAGAGGTAGATCATCTGGTCGAGCCCGGTCATCTTCTGCTCGATGATCTGGGTCACACTGTTCTCCGTGGTCTCCGCCGAGGCTCCGGGATAGAAGGATTGAATGTAGATCGAGGGTGGCGCGATCGGTGGATATTGGGACACGGGCAGGTTATAAATCGCCAAACCGCCCGCCACCATGATGATGATGGCGATGACCCAAGCGAAGACGGGGCGATCGAGAAAGAAGTTGGACAACATCGTGGTGCTCCGCTTAATTCGCGCTGGGGGCCGACTGGACGCCTTGTTCCGCCAAACCATCGTTCTGACCGGCATCGAACGGCACGGTTTTGACGGGCATGCCGGGCCGCACTTTCTGGAGGCCTTCAACGATCACGCGATCGCCGGGCTCGAGGCCGGAGGAGACCAGCCACTTATTGCCGATGGCCCGGTCGGCCGCGAGGGTCTTCTGCTGAACCTTGCCTTCCGCATCGACGATCAGCGCCACGGGATTCCCCTTGTGATCACGGGAGACGGCTTGCTGCGGGACGAGGATCGCGTTCTGAACAATCCCCTCCCTGACGAGAGCCCGAACGAACATGCCCGGCAGGAGCAGATGCTCCGGATTGGGGAACACGATGCGAAGAATGAAGGAGCCGGTCGATGGATCGACGGTCACGTCACGGAATTGCAGCGTGCCATCGAGTGGATACGGGGTTCCGTCCTCCAATCGCAGGCGCACTCTTCTTTGATTCTCGTCATCCTTGCTGAGTCTGCCGGTTTCCATGCCTTGCTTGAGACGAAGGAGTTCAGCGGTGGACTGAGTTACGTCGACGTAAATGGGGTCGATCTGCTGGATCGTCGCGAGCGGAGTCGGCTGATGGGCCGTGACCAGTGCGCCAACGGTAATGTTCGATTTGCCGATGCGCCCCGAAATCGGCGCTTTAATCGGCGTATACGACAAATCGATGCGGGCGCTCTCGACCTCCGCCCTGCGCAGCTCGATCGTGGCCCGAGCCTGTTCCAAGGCGGCAACCGCTTCGTCATAATCCTGCCGGCTGACCGCTCGTTCGGCCAAAGCGTTCTTGTAGCGTTCCACCCGAGCCTTGACGGCAGGGAGATTTGCCTCGGCCGCCGCGAGTGCGGCCTTGGCCCGGCTGTAAGCCGCCTCGTAAGGAGCCGCGTCGATCTGGTACAACACGTCCCCTGCTCGGACGTCGCTTCCCTCCTCGAATAGTCGCTTCTGGATAATGCCGCTCACTTGGGGACGGACCTCGGCCACCAAGTAAGGCCATACGCGGCCCGGCAGCTCGGTAATCAACTCGATCGGTTCCGGGGACATGGTAGCAACCGCGACTTCGGGCGGGCCTTGCGGCCGAGGCGGTGCCTCTTGTGTATTGCAGCGCAGCACGTTCAAGCCTGCGGCGAGGAAGCCCAAGAGGCTTATTCGTGTGAAAGAATCCGTTATCAGCATTCAGCACCTCACATCCTCATTTGAGGAATGCAGCGTTTTCTCTGTGGCCGTATTCAACTCAGGGTTACTCCGGGTTGGTCGAATTCGGTCCCGTCTCGGGTTGCTCGTCAAGATGGTTTTCCCACGGCAGGGTCCCCTTGCCGCCGGAGAAGAAGAAGCCCATAGGGTCGGCAAGCACGCCCGAGCTGTCATCCAGGAATTGCTCCTGTGGCATGGCGTCCGTCGACCAACCGCCGCCGAGCGCCTTGTACAAAGCAATGAGATTGACGGCGACTTGCCCTCGGCTCTGCGCAAGGGCAGTCTCCAGATTCACCAGCGAACGCTGGGCAATCAGTACGTTCTGGAAATCGGTCAGGCCATCCTGGTAACGTTTCTCGGCGAGTTGGGCCGAGCGGCGGACGGCCTCCGTTGCCCGCACCAGCGCCGTGTAGCGGGCCTGCTCGCGCGTGTAAGCGACCAGCGCAGTCTCGACGTCCTGCAGGGCCTGCAGGAGCGTTTGCTCGTAGAAAACATACGCCTGATGGGTCACCGCCTGTTGAGCGGCGATCCGGTTGAGATTCCGCAGTCCGTCGAAGAGGTTCCACCGCAATGCCGGACCGAATCCATACGTGACGCTCCGGGAGTCGAGCATGTGATTGATGTCCGTCGCCTGGAACCCGAAAGTGCCCGAGAGGGTGAATCTCGGATAAAGGTCGGCGGCGGCTACGCCGATTTGGGCGGTTTGCGCGGCCAGACGCCGCTCGGCCGCGCGAATATCGGGACGGCGTCGAAGAAGATCCACCGGAACGCCGATGAGGGTTTCCGCCGGCGGTTTGGGAATATCGCGTACCTGCGACAACTCGTCGTACAGCGCCGCCGGTTCCCGGCCGACCAAAACGCTCAGGCGATAGATTGCTGCCGACAAAGCGGCCTCGATCAGCGGCAATTCGGACTCCGTGGTCGCCAGATTGGTCTCCGCCTGGCGGACATCCAGCTCGGACACAAGATCGGAATCGAACTTCACCTGTGTCAAGGCCACGGTTTCCTTCTGAAGCTTGATATTGCGTTGGGTCGCTTCGATCTGGCTCTGAAGCGAGCGAACATCGACGTAGGTCGCAGCCACCTCGGCCAGGAGGCTGACCAGCACGCCGCGATAGTCCTCAACGGCCGCGGCCAGAACAGCATCTGCCGATTCGAGGTTACGCCGAATGCCGCCAAAGACGTCGATTTCCCAAGAGGCATCGAAGCCTGTGGTGTAGAGGTCCATCGCCTCCGTTTTTGCCAGTCTTGTGGGGGTGGGAAGCAAGCCCATCAGCCCGCCGGCCAACGAGTTTGTCACGGCGGGCGCGCCCGGGAAGGCAGTGCCCAAGCCCTCGCTGAGAGCACTGCTCGCGATGCCGCGTGCCATGGTGTTGGCGAATTGTGTTCCCTTGCCGGGAGCCTGCACGGCGCCGCCCATAAGACCGTTCGCACTCGCCCTCGAACGTTGCCAACCGCCTTGGCCGGCAAGCGAGGGCAGGAGTCCTCCGGCGGCGATGTTTCGCAGCGCACGGGCCTCCCGAATCCGAAGAACCGCCAGACGCAGGTCAAGGTTTCCCTCAGCGGCACGTTTGATCAGGTCAGAGAGAAGGTCATCCTCGAACACGTGCCACCACTCCTGCAGGTCGGCGTTTTCCTCAGCGGGCCCGCCCGTCGTGGTTTGATGCCACGCCTCCGGCAGCTCAGGCGTCGGGGCGCGATAGCCGGGCCCGACGCTACAACCTGAGGGGAGGCAACACAGGCAGACGATCACCATGAAAGAACACGCAACAACCGGTTGATGTCCTGTCATACGCAACTCCTCGGCTGCAATACCACGCATCCGGAACAGGCAGGTGAGCCGTCCGCAATCACGAGCGCTTTTCCTCCGCTTGCGGATGAGTCATGGAAAGCAGCCTCTCAATCACCCGCTCCCGCAGTTCGCCTTCGGGTATAGGAACTTTCAGGAGTCGGCCGATTGCCAACCCGTCAACCGCAAGCCTCACGATGGTTGCCGTCACTTGGTCGATACCGTCCGACTCCAACCTTTTCTGCCACTCGGCGATGCGCCGGCGAAGCGGGTCTAGGTAATCCGGATTGGTGCCAATCGCCGCCAAGACGGCCGTGTGGATCGACTCCCTTTGTGGGTCGGGTGGGTGGGTCCGGACGGTGAGGTAGGCACGAATGAAGGCCCCGCAGGCCTGGGGATCGCTGGCAACGGCCTCGGCCTGCCTCGACTCGCACCGAATCGCGAGTCTCTCGACAATAGCGGTTATCAGCGCCGCCTTCGCGGGGAAGTGGTAGAGCAGCCCTCCCTTGCTGACGCCGGCCTCATGAGCCACGGCCTCGAGCGTCAGGCGTGAGACCCCTTCCCGGGCAACTACTGCCTCTGCGGCATCCAGAAGCCGGTCACGAACGGAAACAGAAGCTCCGTTTTCGGGCGTTTCATTCATAATGAGATACTGTACCGTCCAGACGGTACACATGCAAGGTTCCTATGGATCCAACGAAATGGCACCGATTCAGGCTGCTCTAATAACTTATCTGTAAACAACTTACGATACATTTGGGCTGCCAGCTTTTGCTGATGGCAAGGCAGTCGCGGATCCGTTGTGACAGGCTGAGCCACTCGAGAAACCACTGTACCTGGAAGCAGATGATGGCATCGAGTTTATTTTCCTGACCAGTCAATCATCAGCATCTGTGAATTTTTGCGACGGTCCTTGGGAGGAAACGCCGTGGATGCGCCCGGCGGCGCCGAACCGGGGCGACGAGAGTCCAATTGATGGGTCGCGTCGAAGCCTGGCAATGGGCAAGGGACCCGGAACCGACATCACGGCACCTCGGTGGAGGGCACGCCATGCCACAAGAAAAGCATGTCCAAGGAGACGGGTTTATTACGATCGCTTCGGCAAACCGGGGTCGCGGTTCTGAAAAATCGTCCGAACGAGCCGTGGCGGTTTCCCCCGCCAATGCCGTCGCGCACTCGAATGCGATCCATGGCGATCTCTTTCGCCGGTCAGGAAGGGTGCAAGTGATCCGGCTTATTGCTCTCGCGAAATGATCAGCCTGGCCAGTCGGGAGAGGCTGTGCCGGGCCTGCGATGGCGGCAGGTCATCCAGGCGGGCGATGGCCGACTCGATATAGTCCCTGGCGGCATGAAGGGAATAGTTGATGCTGTCAGTCGTCTCCAAGAGGTTTCGCAGGCGGTTGCGGTCAGGATTAGACCCTGCCAGGAGCAGATGCAACTCTTTTCGGAGGGTATCGTCGGCCCGCGTGAGACAATGGATAACGGGCAGAGTGAGCTTGCTCTTCTGAAGATCGCGACCGAGGGTCTTGCCCATCCGTTTCTCGGAGCCGATGATGTCGAGGATGTCGTCGGTGATCTGGAAGGCGATGCCGACCGCCAGTCCGTACCGCTCAAGGTTGGCGGCGGTTTCAGTTCCGGCTCCCGCGAAGTGGGCTCCCAACCGGCAGCACGCACCGGTTAAAGAAGCCGTCTTGCGGGTAATGATCTGCAGGTAATCGTCGAGGCCTAGATTGAAGTCACCACGATGGTGGACCTGTTGCAGTTCGCCTTCGCAGACGATGTTCGTGGTCGCGGCGATGACGCGCGAGGCGTGTTGGGAGCCGAGAGAACTGCACAGGTGGAAAGCGTGGCTGATGAGGTAGTCGCCGAGCAGCACGGCGGCCTCGTTACCTTCCAAACGGTTGATCGTAGGGCAACGTCGGCGCAGATCGGCATCGTCGAGCACGTCGTCGTGAACCAGTGTGGCCATGTGCACCATTTCGACGACGGCCGCGAGGGTCAGGTGTACGTCGGTGGTCTTGCCGCAGGCTTTGCCGGACAACAGCAGCAGAGCCGGGCGAAGAAGCTTGCCGCGGTACTGCCGGACATGAGCACAAAGATCGTTGATCAGCGGGAGGTCGGAAAACAGTTCATCATCAAAGATCTGGCAGACTTTCTCCAGGTCCTTGGCGATAGGCTCATAGAGCGTGGTCAGGACGGCCATGCAGTTTGTCCGCAGGATTCAGCGGGGCGTCTCATTTGCGCCGGCCAAAACATTGTACGTGACGAACGGTCGCTTGGCGAGGGGGTCGTACCACTCGTTTTCCCGCCGATCCGGGCCGCCCTGAAGGGTGAGATGTCCCCGCGCTTGTCAGATGATCGTGACGACGTTACAAGGAGCCGTTCGGCTTTTGTCCGCCCGGGGCATGAAGAGAGGGAACAGTGCCTGACATCAAGAGAATAGCGATCATTGGTCTGGACTGCGGGGAGCCTTCTCTGGTCTTCAACCGCTGGTTGCCGGATCTGCCGAATCTCCGCCGGCTGTGTGAGACAGGACAGTATGGGAACCTGCTAAGTTGCACTCCCCCGATAACCGTCCCGGCCTGGTCTTGTATGGCGGCCAGCAAGGATCCGGGCCAATTGGGCATCTACGGGTTCCGCAACCGCGCTGATTACTCGTATGAGAAGCTCTCGATCGCAACTTCCTTGGCGGTTCGCGAGCCTCGCTTGTGGGATATCCTGAGCGCCCGCGGGCGCGAAAACATCATCCTGGGAGTGCCGGGTACATTCCCCATCGCGCGGCCGCCCAAAGGCCTCATGGTGACCGGTTTCCTCGCCCCGGACACCAATTCCGACTACACCTATCCGAAGACCCTCAAGGACGAGATTTCGCGGGTGGTCGGGGATTACATTATTGACGTTAAAGACTTCCGGACCGACAACAAGCAGTGGCTCCTGGACCAGATCAACGAGATGACCGACAAGCGGTTCAAGCTGGCTCGTCATCTGATCACCACGCGGCCCTGGGACCTGTTCTGGATGGTCGAGATGGGCGTCGACCGGATCCACCACGGGTTCTGGCAGTTCATGGACTCAACCCACCATCGATATGTACCGGGAGGGCCGTTCGAGTCTGCGATTCGCGACTACTATGTCCGGCTTGACCGGCTGGTGGGAGAGTTGCTGGAAGTCATTGATTTCGAAACCACGGCGGTATGGGTGGTGAGCGATCATGGTTCGAAGTGCATGATCGGCGGCTTCTGCTTCAACGACTGGCTTATTCGCGAAGGCTATCTGGCGTTGAAGGAGCCTCCCTCCAAGCCGACCAAGTTTGACATTGCCAACGTCGATTGGTCGCGGACCAAGGCCTGGGGCGAGGGCGGATATTATGGCCGGTGTTTCCTGAACGTTGAGGGGCGGGAACCGCAAGGCATCATACCCCGCGACCAGTACGAGGCGGTACGCGACGAGCTGATCTGCAAGTTGCAGGCGTTGCGAGACCACAATGGCCACGTGATGGGCACGCAGGCCTTCAAGCCACAGGATGTCTACAAGAAGGTCAACGGCGTACCGCCGGACCTGATCGTGATTTTCGGCAATCTGAACTGGCGAAGCGTCGGGCGGGTGGGCAACGACTCGTTATACACTTTCGAGAATGACACGGGACCTGATGACGCGAATCACGCTCTGGAGGGCATGTACATTCTGTCGCATCCGTCCCTGGAAGGGCGGGGTCGTTGCGACGACGCTACGCTCTACGACGTGGCGCCGACATGCCTGAAGATGCTGGGCTACCCGGTACCCGCCGACATGATCGGCAAGCCGCTGGTGTGACCGTCGGCCGATGCGAGCGAACCATGACCTCAAGAGAGCGATTATTGACCGTCCTTCGTCGAGGGCGACCGGACCGAGTGCCGGTGACGATCTATGGCTACTCGAAACATGACGACGCGTGGTACAACCATGAGCCATCCTACGCCCCGCTGATCGAGCTGGAGAGTCGGTACGGCGACAGTTTTGTCACTGCCCCGATCGATTGTCCGGTCTTCCTTGGAGATCCGAACGTCGTTCACGGTCAGGAAGAAATTCATCCCGACGGCTCGGTTGTGATGACGACCGAAATCAACACCCCGAAAGGCAGGCTGCGGGCCGTCTCTCGCAGAGATCCCGGCCTGATGACCAATTGGCAAGTCGAACCCCTGATCAAATCGGACGAGGATATCGAACGATTGCTCTCGATGCCGGATCCCCCGGCCGAAGTCAACGCCCAACGAATCGCCGACCTGCAGGCTCGGGTCGGAGACGACGGCATTCTCTGTTTCAGCGTGGGCGATGCCCTTGGCCACGTCGTGGGTTTGTTCGACTTTGAAGACTTTGTGCTGCGGTGCTACACCGACGACGGCCCGATCCGAGCCCTGCTTGACAAAGCTCAAGGGCAGGTTCTTCGGACAATCAAGGCGATCGGGCCGTTGGTGAGGAATGCCGCGTTCCGGCTTTGGGGACCGGAATATGCCGGCGCGCCGCTGATGGATCCGGCGGTTTACTTCGCCCGGTATGTCGTAGGCAGGGACCGCGAGGCGACCGAAGCCATCCACGCCACGGGCAACTTCTGCGTGATCCATTGTCATGGTCGTCTGCGCGATCTTCTGGACATGATCGCCGACATCGGGGCCGATGCCTTGGAGCCAATCGAAACGCTCCCTATGTCCACCGCGGACGTGACGCTGGCGGAAGTGAAGGAGCGGATCGGGCGGCGGATGTGTTTGATGGGGGCAATCCAAGCCCACACTCTTGAAACCGGCATGCCCGAGGATGTTCGCCGTGAAGTACGGGATGCAGTGGAGACAGCGGCCGGCGACGGGGCTTTTGTCTTGCTGCCTACTTCGCCGCCGTTCATGGTGCCCTTGGCCGTCAAGTCGCTGGAAAACCTCCGGGCGATGTATCTGGCAGCCCACGAATTCGGCATCTACGACTGACCGCCAAAAGATGTACCGGGGCACACGCCGTCAGTTGACACAACCCATTGTGATAATTGAGATTACAATGATCCGCTTTGGCAGGATACGGGGATCACCCTTCAGGCATCGCGCCCGCCAATTCGCTCGAAGCAACAAGCTCTATCTGACCGGCCCGGCTCTACACCACAACGACCGAGTCCCGGGTGCCAAACTCGTTTGTAGTCTGCTTTTCAGCTTGGGGGTCCTCGACCCACTGGCTATCGACCACGAACTTGTAGCGATGCTCGCCGGGTCGAAGCGTGATCCGTTTGCGAAACGTACCATCCTTCTGGCGAGTCATCTTGCCTTTGTCCGGCTTCCAGTCGTTAAAGGAACCGGCCAGCGCCACGTCGCGACACGCAGGGTGCTCAGGCCGGTAAATGAAGGTTACCGTTTTGCCATTCTTCACTACCATGGCCCGCTCCTTTGTCAGGTAGGACGAACGATTCTTCCAATCCAGATTCTATGACGCCCTCGTGGGCGTTTCCAACCTTGCGGTGACCCCGGAAACCTCCGGGCCAGCGAGTCCCGGGTTCTGCCCGCATCTTGCTGAGCCGTAAGGCTTTTCGGCAGCCGCTTGCAAGAAAGCAGTCCGCCTTGGGCAACCGTGTTCCAGGTTGGCCTCGCCCCCGTACCTTACATATCGACCGAGAGGGGCTTCGTGCATCGACGGTCTTTTCTCATCTGTCGCCGCGAACGGCGCAGCGGCTTGGCTTTTGAGCGACCGGTGCGCCGTCTTGTCTTGCGCAAGGATTTGTTCGTTAAGGAGTTGAATGTGCCGGGGCGTTCCAGCACAAGCTCAGTCTCCCGGCTGACGCTTTTTCGCCACCAGTTGAGTATGAAGGAAGCATGGAACGTCGAGGAAGTTGTACAGATTCGTTTCCAGGGTGATCGTTCGGACAGGGTTCCAACCACCTCGGCCAGCGACTCCAAGCTGCGTCGTCCATAGGAATGCGTGCCCTCGCGCTGAGCCTAACCCCTGCGGCGCCGTACCAGATGGGGGGCATCTCCGTTGCCGTCGGCTCGGCGAATCGGGCTTGCGGCTCTGAACGAGCCATCCTGCCCGTCGCGGACATTCGCGAGCGAGCAAGCAGCCGCGGCGCCGAGCCTTGACCTGACCGCCCAAAAGCCGTATCGTCTCGACTCCGCAGTTGGAAATCCAGCAAGGTATACCCCCCAATTGACGGAGACAGGTTACAGCATCAGGAGAAAAGACAATGGCGATTCGTGTAGCGATCAATGGCTTCGGGCGTATCGGCCGGCTCGTGCTTCGGGCGGCGATGGAAGACAGGGATATCGAGTTCGTGGCGGTGAACGACGTAGTTCCGGCCGAGAATCTGGCATATCTGCTGAAATACGACTCGGTCCACGGCCGGGCAAAGGTGGAGGTCAGGCAGGAAGGTGACAACATCGTGGTGGCCGGCCGGAAGGTCAAATGCGTATCAATCCTGGACCCGGCGCAGTTACCGTGGAAAGACCTCAAGGTCGATTACGTGGTCGAGTCGACGGGGAAATTCACCGACAGGGCTGGCGCCGGCAAGCACCTGACCGCAGGGGCCAAACGGGTGATCATCTCCGCTCCGGCCAAGGATAAGGATATCCCGACGTTCGTCATGGGTGTGAACGAGCAGAGGTTCAACCCCGCGACGGATACCATCGTGTCGAACGCGAGTTGCACAACCAACTGCCTGGCGCCGATCACCAAGGTCGTCTTGGACAACTTCGGCATTGTTGAGGGTCTGATGACCACGATCCACGCGATGACCGCGACGCAACCGACGGTGGACGGGCCCAGCAAGAAGGATCTCCGCGGCGGCCGCGCGGCCGGCCAGAATGCCATCCCGGCATCGACCGGTGCCGCCAAGGCTGTGGGCTTGTGCATTCCCGAAGTCAAAGGCAAGCTGACGGGCATGGCCTTCCGTATCCCGACTGCCGACGTGTCGGCCGTGGACCTGACTGTCCGCACGGAAAAGGCGACGAGCATGGCCGAGATCAACGCCGCGATGAAGAAGGCCTCGGAAGGTCCCATGAAGGGCATTCTGGGCTACACCGAAGAGCCGGTGGTGAGCAGCGACTTCATCGGTTGCCCGCTGTCGAGCATCTACGACGCGACGGCCGGCATCGAATTGAACGCCAACTTCTTCAAGCTCATTTCCTGGTACGACAACGAGATGGGCTATTCCTGCCGGGTGAACGACCTGATGAAGTTCATCGGGAAGAAGGATGGGTTGTTGTAAGGCGACCGGACGAGCGTCTGACGAACGGACTCAGGGGGCACAGCCGAACAGGCGGCCCCCTTTTTTTGGAGCGGCTGTCGCCCGAGTGGAGCGATGGAGGAGGTCCGCTGTCGGGTCCTTGCGCCACATGAGGCGGGAAAGCCATGGAACGACGCGATCCGTTCGCACCGTTCCAGATCACCAAGAAGAGCCGGTTGACGACCAAGAGCGACCAATGGCTTGATGATTCGGAGTACCTGTGGAAATCGAAGCGATATGCCGCCGCCCTGTACTTGGGCGGTTTCGTCATTGAGGGTCTTCTCGAGGCCGGCCTGTGCGATCGGCGGTTCGAGCCCCAGATCCGCCGTTGCTCTATTCGCACGATCTCAGTGCATTGCGGGCCGCCAACACAGAACTGGACCGCAGAATGCAGGCCGACCGCTTGGGCGTCCATGAGCAGTTCGCGCCCCTGTCGAACTGGACCGTCCGAGTGAGGTATGATCCAAGAAGGGTCGCGAGGCAGGATGCCGACTTTGTCGTGCAACTCCAGGGACGTTCTGTCGATGAGGTCTTCGCTCCTTTGGCAAGTCAATTCAAAGTCGACCCGCAAACGTCGTTCGAGACGGTCACCGGCACAATCAAGCACGTCCTGTGGACGCCGGACCATGCGCTTGTGATTGGGCTGTTCGAGTTGAGCCAGGATGAACATGATCAATCGCGGTTCGGCCGGCCTGTCGTCGTTCGCGCGATGAGAGGAGATGCCTATGTGCCTGCGCCCGAGGACGTAATCATTACCAAGCTCCTCTGGTACCAAAGGGAGCGTCGCAGCAAGGGGCTGAACGACGCCCGCAACATCCTTGCCACTCAGCAGAAACTCCTGGATGCGGCATGCCGTGAACGCTGGTGCCGCACCCACGGAACACTGGAGCTGCTGCCGCAGCTTCGGGAGCAATTCCCGCCTCTTGCCTGAGGCGGGCCGCTGCCACTGTCGCCATCTTCGCTCCTGCCGACTGGATTTGTCTCGGGTTTTGGACCAGAATATCCGCCGTTGTAGGGTTTGGACTTCGAGGGTCTTCGTGCATCGATTGAAGGTGTCAAGATAGCGAAGCAAACGATTGCGGATTAGTCTCTTCCGTCGCGACTGGTGCGCATTTTGCGTGCATGTTTCCGGATCGCAGAACGCTTGGGTTGCGGCCCGCAAAAAGGCGGACCGCCTTAGACGGCAGGGGAAAGACTGTGTTGATGCCCGTGGACTTCAACGTCCCGCAGGATGATGCCGGGAACATCGCCGACGACCGCAGGATTCGGATGGCGATGCCGACCATGCAACACGTGATCACCAACGGGGGGCAAGGTGGTGCTGATGAGCCACTTGGGCCGGCCTGAGGGCAAGGATCGGACGGCCGACGCGAAGTATACGGTCAAGCCGTGCGCCGATCGGCCGTGCAAGCCGCTGAAGTCCGTGGGCGACTGCCTCCCCTGCCCGGCGGCCGCCCAAGGAAGGCGGCCAGGAAGGGGGACGACAACATCGCGGGCGAAACCAGGTGACTTCTTGTTGCTATAGTGTCTGCCTTCAAAGAGCCATTAACAAGGTATGAATATCACCATCGAGAGGTACGATTCTTATGAATCCACAAGAGTTTGAGCAAACACTCGTTCTGATCAAGCCGGACGCCTTGAAGAACTCGGTTACGGGCTTTATTCTGTCGCAATTGTCCGAGGTGCATACCGGCTTGCGTTTTGCCGCGGCCAAAATCATCCACGTCAGCGAGATGCTGGCTGCTGAACACTACGCCGAACACGCAGGAAAGCCCTTTTTCCCCGCACTCATCCAGTATATTCGCGGTTATGCTCACTATCCCGATGAACCCTGGAAACGTCGAGTGATCGCCATCGTGTATCACGGCCACAACGCCCTGCGGATCATCCGGCAGATGGCCGGCCCCACCAATCCCCATCGGGCCAGGGAGGAACAACCCGGTTGCCTGCGGGCTCTGGGCACGGTCGTTACACTCAAGGATGAGAACGGCAAGGAGATCGGCGAGCGCCTGGATAACCTGATCCACGCTTCAGCCAACCACGAAGATGCTGAACGGGAGATCAAACTCTGGTTCACACCCTCTGACATTCCGCCGCTGATGCAGGTTTACCCTACCGAAGTTTGCAAGGAGCACTACTACTTCAAGGACGGTCGGCTTTGTGATACGTATGAGCCGGATAGCGTGTGTCTGCTGGCACCGGGTATGATTGCCTGGGAATCCGATTTGGCGGCACTAAGGGCTCTTAGCGCGAACAAGCCTTCGGCTCGTTCGCTCAATGCCGTCGCTGCCAAATACCTCATCAATCGCCCGGATTGACGATAACGGATAGGGACTAGGCGATCGAGATTGCCTCAGAGAGGTCCGTCAGAGAGTTGCGACAACAACCGGCGGATGCGGCCGATCCCTGGCCCGCTGCTGTCAACTCCATGCGCTGGCTGATGGCACAGAATCGACACAATCTCGGGATGCGCGAGGTGAGCATCAACTGCAACGGAATTCACTTGTCTGCCGGCCCCCTGGAAGGCATGGTCGAGGTTATCCGTTTCTTCGCAAGCACGATCGAAACAGGAGAACCGACCTGGGTAGCAACCGCTTTCGGACAACCGCCCGGCCGGGAGGGATTGGCGCCCGGCGACATACGGGAATTGGCGATGAATCCGACCCTCGAACACCAGGGACAAAGGCTGTCCGCGTTTGACCTGACGGAGCAACGGGATGCACGTGATGTGGTCAGCTTGCTGCGAGCTGCGGCGAAACGGCAGGACACCAAAGCCGTTGGTGGTCGTCGTTGTCCCGGTCTCAGGTCGCTTGATCAGTCGCCTGGGCCTGGACTTTCAGGGCACACTCTTGCACAATACTCGGCTCACGATTACCCGTTGAGGGGTCTGATAAACGTTGGTTATTGAGGATGGACAACATGGCAAAGAAGACAATTGCTGACATTGACGTCAAAGGCAAGACCGTCTTGATGCGCGTGGACTTCAACGTCCCGCAGGATGATGCCGGGAACATCACCGACGACCGCAGGATTCGGATGGCGATGCCGACCATCCAACACGTGATCACCAACGGGGGCAAGGTGGTGCTGATGAGCCACCTGGGCCGGCCGGAGGGCAAGGATCGGGCCGCCGACGCGAAGTACACGATCAAGCCCTGTGCCGAGCGCTTGGGCAAGCTTCTGGGCAAGCCGGTCCGGTTTGTGCCCGATTGCGTGGGCCCTGAGGTCCAGAAGGCTGTGGCGGCCTTGAAGCCCGGTGACGTTTTGCTGCTGGAGAATGTCCGCTTTTATGAGGCGGAGCAGATCAAAGATAAGAAGGCCAAGGAAGATCCGGCCCTGGCGGAGAAAAAGAGGAGCTTCGCCAAGCAGCTTGCCGACCTGGCGGATGTGTACGTGAACGACGCGTTCGGCACCTGCCACCGCGACAATGCCAGCATGTTGACCGTTCCGCAACTGATGGGCGGAAAGCCCAAGGTGGTCGGCTTCCTGGTCAAGAAGGAGCTCGAATACCTCGGCGATGCGCTCAACAGCCCCCAGCGGCCGTTCGTGGCCATCCTGGGCGGCAAGAAGGTCTCGGACAAGATCGGGGTCATCGAGGCCCTGCTCAAGAAGTGCGACACCATCCTGATCGGCGGAGCCATGCAGCACACGTTCATGCTCGCCCAGGGCCGCAAGATCGGCAAGAGCCTGATCGAGGCCGAAAAGGTCGAAGAGGCCAAGCGGCTGCTTCAGTTGGGCGGCTCGAAGCTCAAGCTGCCGGTGGACGTGGTCTGTGCGGCCGAGTTGAAGCCCGGGATCGCCACCAAGGTAGTCGAAGGCGATATCCCCGATGATCTCAGCGGGTTCGACATTGGACCCAAGGCCATCGAAGAATACAAGAAGATCATCATGGGGGCCAAGACCATTGCCTGGAACGGCCCCATGGGCGTGTTCGAGACCAAACCGTTTGACGTCGGCACCTACGCGATTGCCCATGCCTTGGTGGATGCCACGGCCAAGGGGGCGATCACGGTTATCGGCGGCGGCGACAGCGCGGCGGCCATCGAACAGGCCGGCCTGACGGACGGGGTCAGCCACGTCAGCACCGGCGGCGGGGCCAGCCTTGAGTTCATGGAGGGCAAGCCATTCAAGGCCGTCGACGTGCTCGACGAGGCGTAAGTCAGAAAGCGAATCTGGTTCTGATTGACGAGGCCCACGGGTTGCGATGTCGATCCGTGGGCCTTTATCATGCTGCGGCTATTCCGGGAGGCAAAGTACTATGGCTTCCAATAACGACTGGCCACTTGCCCAGCCCCGCATCCGCATGGCTCCGTCCCTGCTGTCGGCAGACTTTGCCCGGCTCAAGGACGAGATACAAGCGATCGAGGCTGCCGGTGCGGAGGTGCTGCACCTCGACGTCATGGACGGGCACTTCGTCCCGAACATCAGTTTCGGCGTTCCGGTGATCGAGAAGCTGCGTCCGGTATCCAAGCTGTTCTTCGATACCCACCTGATGATCAGCGATCCGGTCCGATATGCCGAGGCGTTCGCCAAGGCAGGCAGCGACCTACTGACTTTTCACATCGAAGTGGCGCCGGAACCGATGGCCATCGCCGACCATATCCGGTCAACCGGGGCACGCGCGGGGATAACCTTGAACCCCGACACCCCGGCATCGGCTCTTCGCCCGGTTATCGGAGCAATGGATCTGGTGTTGGTTATGAGCGTCTGGCCGGGGTTTGGCGGTCAGCAGTTCATTGAGTCATCGCTGGACAAGCTCCGGGAACTGCGGAAGCTGCTCAGGCCCGACCAACGACTGGAAATCGATGGAGGCATCGGCCCCTTGACGGTGCAGTTAGCGGTCCAGGCTGGGGCTGACACCTTGGTGGCCGGGTCCGCTATCTTCGGTCAGCCCGACCCGGCGGCGGCCATGAGGGATCTGCTTCGGCTGGCTGAGACAAGGGGCTAGGTTTGTTCTCTCTGCTTCGGCTTTGATAGGTCATCCGCAAACTCTTTATTGGCCATGCAATCCCAGCGGGTTACGTTTCCTTGACCTGACTTTTGCGGCTGACATAGAATACGGCAACCCCAGGGAACGTGACGGGGTAAGTGTGTCGGGAGGGGTCTGCGGGCGGATGGAGCTGCCAGCCTTAATGCCCGTTATGGCAAGCCCTTACGATAGATAAGGATCGCATCGATGACAAAACCTCGCCAGATCCGAAGGAGCGGCCTCTCGGTTCTCGTAGCGTTGCTTTCGGCGGTGCCCTTGCTGGTTGGGCAGGGCTGCCCGCCGATGAACTGGATATGGCCGGGCGGTGACCCCGTTGGCGGCACCGGTTCCGACAGCGGCTCGGGCAGTGGGCAGGACATTCCGGGCGGCACGAACACACCTCCCTATTTCGAATTCACCAAGCCGCTGAGCGACGTCATGCGGGAAGTGGGCGACATCATCGAGATTGCCTGGCTTGATGGTGACCCCGATGACAACGCGGTAATCTCTCTGTACGTTGACCCCGACAAGATCTTCGGAAACGGTACCGAGATCCTGATCGAATCGAATATCTCCGAGAACGCCGACAATTCTCAAGGTTTCTATTATCTGAATACGACTGCCAAGGGCCTTCAGCCGGGCGAGTATCGCATCATTGCGAGTATCACCGACGGCGTGAACCCACGCGAGCTGATTGTGGCACCGGGTCTATTGATGCTCTTCCCGCCTGGAATGGTGCCAGGCAACCTGTCGCCGGCGGTCGTCGCGCGAGAGCCCAGCGTGAACTACAGCGTCGGCCACAACAGCGAGGTGCCCATCAGTTGGTGCGTGTCTGATCCCGACGATGGTGAGAATCAGGTACTTCCGGACATCGTGATTCTGCTGGATCTGGATCAGAACCCATTGAACGATCTGGTCTTCAGCGGCTCGAACGCCGAGCGGAACCTGGCCGAGGCCTGTTTCGCCGTCCAAGATCCGCTGGATGGGCCTTACCCGGTCATGGTCGACGGCGAATTGCGAGCTTACGTGCTCGGCTGCTTCAAGGACACCGTCGGCGGCACCCTTGGCGAATGTTCCAATCCGACCACACCGGGAGGGAGCTTCCCGCCGAACGGCACTTACACCATCAACGCGATGAAGCTCCCGCCGCGGGTGAACGGCGAGCCTTATCGCGTTCGCGTGACTGCCTGGGACCACACCAACCCGCCGGTGAGCCGTTATGCCTGGGGCGGTGTCACGGTCTCCTCCACGGCCACGGGTAACGCGGGGCTGGTCGACTTGGCCGAAGTGGGCCGCACGATCCGCGGCGCGAAGTTCTATGGATTCGACGAAAACGGACAATCCGGCTACACGGGTGTGGGCGTCGGTGATATGAGCGGCGACGGCATTGATGATTTTGTGATCGTCAGCCGCTACGGTCGGGGCTATGGCATGGACGCGATGGGGTCCGCCCACCTGGTGCTGGGCATGGCTGGACAGCAGTTCGGGGGGGACATCCCGCTGAACAGCATCACCACCACCTATGCCGGTGCGCTGTTTACGATGCCCTACTCAACGAAGAGCCAGGGCCTCGTGTCCGTGGCCCGCGTGGGCGATGTGACCGGTGATAATCTCTCCGAGATCGTTTTCGGAGCGCCCTACACTGAGGTGTTCTACGATCGCGTGGACGATGATCCATGCGACAGCAGTCCCCCATCGTGCTATTTCGACTATATGCCCAACCCCTACTCGGATCAGCCGCCGGATAACGACGAGATGGGGGCATACGACTGGCACGAAGACTTGATCGTACCTCAACCGCCGCCTGATCCGCCGCCACCACCCTATTTGTGTTCCAACGACGAGGACCTCTTTGTCCAGACACCCATCGCCAGCGGCTACGCGATTGTTGTGGGGAGCAACAACTCCCTGAATAACGACATCTACGGGTTGGAAGATGTGGGACAGGCCTTGGGCTTTAACGGTGCACGATTCAGGGGAGCCTACTTCGACGACCTCGATATTCCGGGAACCCTCACGGGTTCGGTCAATCGCACGTGGCCGTACTCGATCATTCCGGACAACCTGTTCGGGCTGACCGTCAACAGCATGCCCAGCATCTCCGACTCGACGCCGGGCCTGACCGCCCGATGGGGGCCGAGCCTGGTGATTTCCTCACCGAAGAACGGCCGCAACCGTGGTCGCGTCTGGTATTTCGAGTGGTTTGACTACACCAGCCGGTTGCCCGGCTCCACGACTCCGGACATCCAGTCGTTCCCGGCGTTAGTGGGTTGCGGGTTCCGTACGCGGATTATCCCCGGCGGAACCGATGGAACCGGTCGCTCTGGAAGCCAAGTCATCACCGGCGAAATGGCCGGCGATCTGTTCGGTTATGCGGGCCCGGCCGGTGATTTCAACCGCGACGGTTCTCAGGATATCGTGGCGGGCGCCCCAGGTGCCGATCGTAACGGGCTGATCGACAACGGAATCGTTTATGTCGTCTTCGGCCGACCCGATTTCGACAATCCTGATATGACCAATCTTGAGGAATTTGATCTGGATATTTGGAACAGCCCGCGCCTGGAAATCCATGGAGACCGCAACAACGACCGGTTTGGTGAATCGCAGACGCTGATCGGCGATGTGAACCAGGACGGTCACCCGGACATCGCCTTTGCCTCGCAATATGCCGGCAGCGACGGTATCGGCGGTCCCGAGTCGGGGTTCATCGGAATCGTATTCGGCGGTCGGCATTTTGCCGGAGTCAACAAGTTCAACGTCGGCCACGTGGGCGGCCCGACGTTGCCGGGCGTTCGGATCTACGGTCGCCAGGCCGGTGGGCACGCGGGCGCGGTCATCAATGACGTCGGCGACTTCAACGCGGACGGTATCGATGACTTGGTGATTGTGGCCCCCGACGAGATCCGACTGATCAACGGCTTACGCCGTCAGGGTGTGGCCTACCTGTTGTTCGGCGGGCCGCATCTGGCCAACAAGACGATCAACCTGAGTCAGGTCGGGTCGACCGTGCCAGGTTTGGTGTTCGTAACGCCTTATGGCATGACGGATGCCAACGCCGCTCGTATCACGTGGGCCAGCGGCGCGGGCGACGTCAACGGCGACGGGTTTGACGACATCCTCCTGGGCCTGCCCGAGGCTGATACGGTGTACCCGTACAACCCGAGTCTTCGCAAGGTCGATACCGGAGAGATGTATCTGATTTACGGCAGCAACTCCGGAACCAATGGCATGAGCTGGTAAACCGGAGCCGAAGGAGTCCATTCCGAAGGGGTACCGATCCTCAAGTCGGTGCCCCTTCTTCTTCATTTGCCTGGTTGGGCAGTGTCGCTTTCGGCCATGAGCTCAAGCCGAATGGAGGCCTTCGGGGCGACCGAGCCCGCCGTTCTCACCGATCATCCGACAGGCCTTTGCTGCCTACGGCGGCACGGCCCTGCTTTGCGAAATACGAGCAAAGCCCAGTGACTCAGGCCGCCTCTGCGGCTATAGTGTCCCTACAGGGCCGACGGATAAGACGCCGCTCCCACATAAGACGTGGTCGTACATCGGATGGCGGTCCCGCATGTTGCGCTGGAGGAAAGGTCAGATGCGTCTGGTTTGCTTGCGGTCTCGGTTGTCTGGAGCCGTCGACATTCCCGGCTCGAAGTCGCATACCATACGGGCAATTACGGTCGCGGCCCTTGCCGATGGAGAGAGCCGTATCGAATCGCCGCTGATCTCGGCCGATACTCTGGCGGCGGTGGACGCCTATCGGGCGCTGGGCGCTGAAATCGACGCCACTCGGCCGGAGTCATGGGTAGTACATGGTTTTTCGGGCAGGCCGAAAGCTCCTGCCAACGTAATTGACGTCCGCAACTCAGGTACAACGCTGCGCATCGCCACGGGATCAGCGGCCCTGCTCTCGAATGGCCTGGCCGTGTTCACGGGCGACCATCAGATTCGCCGGCGTCCGATCGGGCCGCTGGCACAATCGCTCAATGACCTCGGTGCTTCGGTCACGAGCACGTTGGGGAATGGCTGTGCACCGCTGGTGGTCGGCGGCCGTCTCCGCGGGGGAAAGACCAGCATCGAGGCCGTCTCCAGCCAGTACCTGACCAGCTTGCTGATGGCTTGTCCCCTGGCCGACGGCGACAGCGAGATCGACGTGCCTCTGCTCAACGAGGCGCCTTATGTGGAGATGACGCTCGACTGGCTGAAACACAGCGGTATCACACTCGAACGTGATGAACTGAGGCGGTTCCACGTTCCGGGTGGCCAGCAGTACCGCCCGCTCTCGCGGCGGGTGGCGGCGGATTTCTCCTCGGCGACTTTCTTCCTTGCTGCCGGCGCGCTGGGCGATAACGATGTGCTGGTCCGCGGGCTTGACATGAACGATCCGCAAGGGGATAAGGCAGTGATCGACTATCTGCGCCTGATGGGGGCCCGGATTGACGTTCAGCCCGACGGTATCCGCGTTCGACCGGGTGAATTGAAGGGTTGCGAGATTGACCTCAACGCTACCCCTGACGCCCTGCCGATGATGGCGGTTGTCGGATGCTTTTCTTTTGGCAAGACGTCGCTCGTCAACGTTCCGCAGGCCCGGCTCAAGGAAACCGATCGCATCGCCGTCATGGCCGCGGAACTGTCCAAGATGGGCGCCGTCATCCGGGAAAGGCCGGACGGCCTGGAGATTGAGCAAAGCCGTCTGCGGGGAGCGGAAGTCGACGGCCACCATGATCACCGCGTGGTCATGGCTTTGGCGGTGGCCGGGTCGGCCGTCGAAGGCCGGACCATCATTCAGACCGCAGAGGCGATGGAAGTGACCTTTCCCACCTTTGTGGACTGTATGAGCCGACTGGGGGGGCGGCTGAGCCTGGAGCAGTAAAGAACGGTAGGGCAAGGTCGCAGCCCTCCGTGGTCCTCGGGATGAAGGAGAACGCAGACCTGCCCCATCAGCCTTGCCGATGACACCGACACCAAGCACCGAATTGATCATCGTTCGCCACGGCGAGACCGAGTGGAACCTCGACGGCCGCATGCAGGGACACGCGGACAGCAACCTGACGCCGCGCGGCTTTCGTCAGGCCGAAGCGGTGGCGGCACGACTGGTGCAAGAGCGCATCGACGCGATTCACAGCAGCGACTTGGGCCGGGCGATCCGGATGGCGGAGGTATTGGGCAGGGCAAAGGGCGTGACGGTCATCCCCGATGCCCGTCTTCGCGAACGCAACATGGGCATTTTTCAGGGTTTGACCGTCGAAGAAATGAACCGGCGATTTCCGGTGGAATATGACCGTTTCGCCTCGCGTCAGGTCGATTATGTCATTCCTGACGGGGAAAGCATGCGACAATGTCACGATCGCGTGATCACAGGTCTGCAATCGATCGCCGACCGGTACCCGGGCCGCAGAGTGGTGGTGGTGACCCATGGCGGCCCGCTCAGCGCCGCCTTTCGCCACACGATGCAGTTGCCGATCAATGCCCCGCGGCGATGGAGCCTGTTCAACGCGAGCATGAATCGGTTTGAGGTCCAGGGAACGCGGTGGCGACTCCTGGTATGGGGCGATCTGACGCACATGAACGGGCTTGCAAGCCAGGATGACTTTTAGAACCTTACGGCCAGACATCTATGCGGCTTGCGCGCATGTTCTGGGATCGCAGAGCGCTTGGGTTGCGGTCCGCAAAAAGGCGGTCCGCCTTAGTCCTTTAGGCTGCTAGACTATTAGGAGCTTGGATGCCCGGTTCTTCCTAAGAGTCTAAGGGTCTAGCGGACCTTTCCGACTTATCCTACCGCTTCTCATATTTCTGAACAGGCTG
>ERZ795050.2026-NODE-2026-length-23822-cov-5.493373_pt1 | contig 23822 bp, 22 predicted proteins | sample MGYA00375134_ERZ795050 | MGnify/ENA primary metagenome ERZ795050 (study PRJEB30179, sample SAMN05720221) | activated sludge metagenome | isolation source: Anaerobic digester | place: Japan | collected 2015-05-26 ... | reverse complement strand
CCAAACTCCCGCAGGCTGAAGCTATTGCGTCGAAACCGGCCCCAAGGCGGATCGGGGAATCGTGATCGAGTCGCCGGGCTTCAACCGGCTGAAATTCACGTTGGGGTTTGCCGCCTGAATCGCGCTCACCGGCACGCCGTGGATGAGCGCAATAACGGGAAGCGTGTCTCCTTGGCGGAGGGTGTAAATCCGGCGCGGGGGCGTCGTAACCTGCGGCGGCTCCGGCGGCAATTCCTGCCCTGTGGCCACGGTTGTGGCTTTAAGCTGGTCCAGGGCGAGCTGGTTGATTTCGATCTGCTTTTGCGCGGCGGTCAGGTTGGTGTTGGCCTGGATGCTGGCGAGTTGCTCGGCTGCCGCAAGGTTAACCAGGTAAATCTTCCGGGCACTTTCCGGCTCGCCAGCCTCGCGCGCCGCCGCCACGGCCTCGCGATAGAGGGGGTCCTGCAACAGCCGATACTCCTCATAGCGTTTGGGGCCCAGCGCGAGCCGGATCGCATTTTCGCGCTGCTCCTCGAGCGCCTTGCGGGCGCTGACCGTGTTGGGGTCCGTGCCCGGTCCAAGCAAATCGATTCTCTGATCCAAATTGTCGGTGGCCCGGAAGACCGCGCGGAATTCGTCGGCTGTGGGGTTGAAAAATTGAAGCTGGCCGAACAGCGCGCGCCAATTGCTCGCGTTTTGAGAATAGCGAAGCAAAAACTCCTCGAGCTGCTGCGGCGCCAGGACGCGGCTCAACTCGTCCCGCGTTTGCTGTCGGAGGCGGGCCAGCTCGACCGGGTCCGGCGCCAGCCCCGCCTGCTGCCGCTCCTCGAGGTAAGCCCGCAAACGGTCCTCCGAGCGCGCGCTGATCTCCTGAATGGCCTCTTTGGTTTCCGCCGGCAAATAACCGAGGACCGGGCCATCCAGGGCGATGCCCTGGCGGCTGGGCCGGGCGAGGTTGGTAAGGTCCCGCGCTTCCCAATTCGGCCCCAGCAACCGGGTCAGCAGCGCCCGGCGTTCCTCATCCAACTCTCGCGCCTTTTGGACCGCCGCGGCCAGCACCTCCGCGTCCGGCTCGCTCCGCCACCATTGTTGGTCGGCGGTAATCACCTCGGTCGCCAGCCGTTTCGAGTAAAGGGCGTTGACGTCGGCAATAATGATGTCTCGAATGGTCTGCTCGGGGCAGCCGATGTCCCGCAGGTTGGCGATGTACACGGCGTAATCCGGCGACTCGACCTCGCGCCAGGAGAAAAACTGGCGCCGTACGACGACGTTGGTCCGCACGGTTCCTGGAGCCGCCTCGCCTGCCATCGTTCCCGCGGGGTGCTGGGGGGGGCGGCCGGGCCGGGCTGGACGAAGGAGCCAGGCGGCGATCAATGCGAGATTGAGGCCGAGCGACACCACTGCCACCATGCGCCAGCGCATACTGCTTATGTACCCATTCTGCAGGCCCACGGCAAATTGAAAAACGGCCCGGGCAAAAAGTTGCGTGGATTTTAGCCTTGGCCTGCGGGCGGGCTTCCCGCTTAATTGCCCGCCGATGAAACAAAAAGCTTATGCGCGCGCGGGCGTGGACATTGACCTCGGCAACCAGGTCAAGGCCTCCCTTCCCCGCCTGCTGGCCGCCACCCGCCGGCCGGAGGTGCTCGGCAAAGTCGGTGGTTTCGGCGGCCTGTTCGCCCTCGACACCCGCAAGTACCGCCAGCCGGTGCTCGTTTCGAGCGTGGACGGCGTCGGCACCAAGCTCAAAATCGCCTTCGCCCTCGACCGGCATGACACCATCGGCCAGGACCTGGTCAATCATTGCGTCAACGATATTGCGGTGTTGGGCGCCGAACCGCTCTTTTTCCTGGATTACCTTGGCACCGGCAAGCTCGAGCCCCGCGTTTTCACTGAAATCATCGCCGGCTTTGCCAGGGCCTGCGCGGAAAACCGTTGCGCCCTCATCGGCGGCGAAACGGCCCAAATGCCCGGGTTTTACCAGCCAGGCGAATATGACGTTTGCGGCACCATCGTCGGCGTTGTTGAAAAAAGCCGCATGCTCGACGGCAGATTCATCCGGGCCGGGGACCTGATTCTCGGCATGGCCTCGAGCGGCCTGCACACCAACGGCTATTCGCTGGCCCGAAAAATCCTCTTCGAGGACTTGAAGCTCAAGCCCACCAGCCGCCTGCCCGGATTCAAATCCACGGTGGGCGAGGAGCTGCTCAAGGTTCATGTCAGCTACGGGCGCGCCATTCTCAAGCTGCTCCGGCGCTTGAACCCCGCGACCGCGGGCACAGGGCGCCGCCAGCCCGCCGTCAAGGGCCTCGCCCACATCACCGGCGGCGGTTTCATTGACAACGTTCCGCGCATTCTCCCGAAGAATTGCGACGCCGTTATTCGCAAAGGCGCCTGGGAGGTGCCCCCCATCTTCACGCTCCTTCAGGAACGCGGGCGGGTGCCTGAAGCCGAGTTGTACCAGGTTTTTAACATGGGGATCGGCATGATCGCCGTGGTCGCTGCCGACGCCGCGGAAAAGGCTCACCGCCTCCTTGAAACCGAAGGCCATCGTTGCTGGCTCATCGGCCAGATCGTCCCGGGCCGCGGCCGCACCGTCATCCAATGACTCCCCCGCGCGGCCCGGCCCACTGGCGGTAACGGAAGGGCTTGCTTGGTGTTGAACGGAATTCCAAGGCCGAACGGCGCCGGCCGAGAGGGCGAAGCCTCTTCCATGGCAGCGGCTGTTCAAGCAGGGGTGCCAGGGAGGGCCGGGTCATCGGCCGCGGAGCCGTGACAGGAGCGGAGCAAAGCCAGGCGCAAGCCTTCTCGTGGATGCCGGCGAACGAGTTCCCTTGGCAAACCCGCCGCAGAAAGCTCTTCGCGCAAGCGCCAAACAATGGTATCCAGGTTTTCCCGGGTGACCGGCCTCCCGGCTTTCTCACCGAGCGCCTTGCAGATTTCGGCAACAGTTTTCCAACCGACGAACTGATCCTCAATCCGGCCGCCCGGCGCGATCAGCAGCTCAAGCAAGACCCCCGTTTGACCGCTGAGCTCCACCTCGCATTGACCATCAACCAGCGCTTTGAAGCCTCCGCCCGGCCGCGGGAACACCACGACCCGTTGAACTCCGCGCTCGGCCTTCAGAACCAAGAGCGCCTTGTCGAGGGAGTTTTCTATCTTGACGCTGGCCAGAACCTGGCCAACGGAGGCGGGGTTCAACAACAAAGCCGGCTTTTTGACGCACTCGGACAGTTGAAAGGCCAAATCATCCAACCGTTCCCCCACCGCGTAGAGGCGCCGGGAAAGGCGCTGCACTTCAAGCTGCATTTCGCCCAGCAGCCGCTTGAGCCGTTCAAGAGGATCTTCGGCCATACTTCACCGCGGTTTCGGGGCTCAAATCGCGCCCCGAGAACCGCACAATTTTCGCCCCAGATTCTAGCTGACGACAAAGCCCCAGCCCATGGCATCAACCTCCTCAATCACTGAGGCCGCTGTCAGGACCGCCCGAAGTGTTGATGGAGCGTCACTTGGCGGCGTTGGGCGGGCCGGGGCGCGGGATCCCTTTGCCTGGACCTTCCCTGGCTGGCTTGTCCGCCACCTTGAATTTTCCGCGCGACGTGAGGCGCTCACGAGGGAGCCGGGGAGCGGGCGGGCGTTGTCAAGTAATTAAAAACCTGGCCCGGCGGTCGCTCATCCTCTCCCAGGCGCCCCGCGCCCGCCTGGCCCGCTCTGCATCCCGCCGCCCTCAGTGCCGGGGCGCAAATGAGCCCCCGGGGGGTTGGGAGGCTCAGGCAGAAAGTCCCCCAACGCGGCCGCCAACGTAGCGTCTATCAACAGTTCATTGACCAGGCCAAGCCTGACGATTTCGAGGATCATGTCGGCTTTGGCCGCCCCTGCTGCGAGCACAATCACGCCGGGCGCGCCGTTCGGCTTGGCGGCGCGCGCGACTCGCGCCAAATGTGTGTCGTTGAGGCCTGTCCATCCCGCGTTCAAACTTTGGACCAGCCGCTGGCTTGGGGCATCCAGGTTGCGCCGCGCCACGAGCCAGCCGCCGATGTCGCCGTGGACAAGCCGGGCCAGTTCGGCTTCGGTAAGCCCATCCTCCTGGATAATGCGTTCGAGAATGAAGTCGCCCGTTTTCAGATAAGCCGCGCTGCCGGGGGGCGGCATGCGGCGGTTGGGAGGGGTGCCATCGGCAACGATGATGCCCGTGCCGCTGATGATGGTGTCAACCCGCTCGACCCAGGGAAGTTGGGCCCCGTTCCCTTGACAAAAAATCTCGCGGTAGCCGGGGATGCCTTGGAGGAAGTCCTGCCAGGCGGCGGCGATATTCGGGTTCTCGAAAAAAAGCCGCGGCAGGTAGGCCGGCACGCCGACCAAACAGGGCTGGTCGGAATGATTTTTGGGGTTGATGGCTTTGCCAAGGTCCGCGGCCAGGCTCGAGGCCGAGTAAGGCACCTGACCCAGGTTCATGAGATGGACGGGATCGCCGCACAGTGGAATAACCTGGGGCGGTTGCGCCACTTCGGAAGCGGCCGCATCCAGGCAGCCGGGGAGCTGGGAAACGGCGCGCTGCACGCTTCGCCCCCACAGAATGCCAATAATCCGGGCCCGTCCTAGCAAATCCGCAAGGCTTCGGGCGGCGGCGTTCGAAAAGGCGTCATCGCCATCGGGCATAACCCGCACCTCGAGATGCCACCCCTGTGGCGCGCGAAGCCGCAACTTCCGGCTCAGGTCTTGACTGACAAAGTAGCGGCGGTCCACCTCCTGCAGGTCGTCCGCGCTGACCTTGTGCCTCAAGAAGCCTGGCCACCGCGCCAGGTAGTTCTCTTTCTGGGCAAAGGCGATCAAGCGCGAAACTTCCGGCTGGCTGCGGCCAATCCGCTGCGCAATCTGCGACTGGGTGAATCCGAGGCTTCGCAAGCGCGCGGCGGCGATGGCCTCCAAGCGGTATTCCTTGTTGGGCTGACGGGCGGGTCGGGGCATAGTTTGAGAAGGTTCTAGATTACTTCTTCAGGATAATTCCGCGGCAGCGCCGAAACAAGTCTGCCCGATGCCTGGGCTTGGAATATTCATGGGGCCACTGGCATACATATTTGCGTTGGAGCCCCCTGATGCTCCTCTCCGCGAGTGGACAGCGGTGGGAGCTGTAGCCTTACTTACGGCATGAGTTCAACTGCCATCAATTACGATCTGTTGCATTCCGGTCGTAGGGCCAGATTGAACCCGGTCCCATCATCAAGAACCTCCCAACCCAGGAGCGAGAGTTATGTTATACCCCCTGCAAAACAAATCATTGGCATTCCAGGCATTGTGGCACATTTACCTGGCAATGAAAATTCTCATGAAGCAAATCCGCAGCGAGGATGCGAAGACGGCCGAGCTGGCGGACAAGATGCTGAACGGCGTTTCCGGCCTGGCCGGCACCGCCGAGGCACCTGGCCGCGAAGCGGAAATGCCCTCCGGCGCCGCCGCGGCGGAACCGGCTCCGCCCTCCTCCGCAGAAGCGCCTGCCGCGAAAGTTGAAGGCGCGGCAGGGCGGTTTCTCACCGTTGACACAGTTGAAATAACGGGGCGGCTCGGAACCAAAGATCAACGGGAGTTGCGGATCAACGGCCATCTGAGTCTTCAGCTCGGGCGGCAGCTCCACCTGATCCTGTTAATCCTCGCCTGGCTGCCGAAGTGTGCCCGCCGCGCGGCCGAAGCCGGCGCACCCCCCCTGCCGCAATTTCTGCCGGTCAGCGCGATTGTGGCCATCGTGATCGAGCTGACCCAGGAGGGGTCACTGCTGGCCGGCTGCTGGTCCGACCCGGTAGAGGCGGACGTGTACCGCCATGTGTGCCGAATACGCAAGAAACTCCGCCGGAAAGGCGGCAACCCCAACTTGATCGAGAGCGGCCAGCCTCAGGCCGGGTACCGGTTGTCCACGGCTGTGAGCCACATCATTCTCGATCACGCCGCGGACCCTCCTGAGGAGTTTTGGCTGAAGATGTTCCAAAAGGTGCTCCAGAAACGGTGACCTCCGGGCGCCAACAGCGCAAAGCGGGGCGCCCTTCCCAGGGCGCGAGGTTTGCAGGCCGGCTTGGGGGACAAACCGCGCCGGAGCCCAAAGGCAGAAACGAGTGTCTTCCGCCCCCACGGGCCACCGGTGGCGACCCGGCCGCGCGCCTGGACCGGCGAAGATTTTGATTTCATCGGAGGCCAAACTGCGGCATGGTGGGAGCATGGGTAAACGACGCGAGGCGCGGGAGCGCGCCGTTCAGTTTTTATTTCAATATGAGATGAACCCGCCCGACGATCTCGAGGCGGCATTGGATGAGTTTTGGAAGTCGCAGCGGGCGGCGGCCATCGCGGAGGAGAAAGGGCGGGCGACGTGGGGTCAGGCCGTGGAGCTGCCGCCGCCCTCGGCCGACGAGGTGGCGGTGCGGCTTTTCGCCGATCCGCTGATTCGGGGCACAATCCAGCATCGGGACCAGGCCGACGAGCTGATCCGCCGGCACGCCAAAAACTGGGAACTGCATCGGATCGCGGCGGTGGACCGGAATATTCTGCGGCTGGCCATTTATGAAATGCTGCACCGGGAGGACATTCCCCCGGTGGTCAGCATCAATGAAGCGGTGGATATCGCCAAGAAGTTCTCGACGCAGGACAGCGGCAAGTTCGTGAATGGCATCCTGGACAAAGTCAAAACGGAATTGCCCCGCCCGGCGCGGGAAGTCAAATAGGGGGAACGAGCCTGCTGTCAGTCCATCGGATGTTTGCCGACCTCCATCTTCACAGTCGCTACTCAGACGGGACCTACGAGCCCGGGCAGTTGGTGGCGGAAGCCCGCCGGCATGGCCTTGGGGTGATCGCCCTCACGGACCATGACACGGTGGAAGGCTGCGCGCCGGCGGCCGCGGCGTGTGCGGCCGCGGGCCTGGAGTTTGTTCCCGGCACCGAGCTGACGGCCGAGAAGGACGGGCATGAGCTGCATATTCTGGGGTATTATATTGACGTTGAGCACCAGCCGCTGCTGGCGGAGATCCGCCGGTTCCAGGCCGTGCGGCAGGACCGCATCCGGGAGATCGTGGCGCGGTTGAACCGCCTCCAAGTCCCGCTCCAGGCCGAGCAGGTGTTTGCCCTGGCCAACTGTCGGGCGCCCGGGCGTCCGCATGTGGCCCGGGCGCTGGTGCGAGCCGGGCTGTGCGGGACGCTGGACGAGGCCTTCGAACGGTTCCTGAAGCAGAACCGGCCGGCGTGGGTGCCGAAGTTCAAGATGTCGGCGGCTCGAGCCATTGAGCTGGTGCATCAGGCGGGCGGGGTGGCGGTGATGGCGCATCCGGGGCTGAACCATTCGGACGAATTGATTCCGGAGATGGTGGGGGCGGGGCTGGACGGTCTGGAGTGCTTTCACACCAAGCACTCGACGGCGATGGCCGAGCATTATTTGGAACTGGCCGACCAATACCATTTGCTGGTGACGGGCGGCTCGGATTGTCACGGCCTGAGCAAGGGGCGGCCTTTGATCGGCACCATCCGCCTGCATTACGAACACGTCGTGGCGCTCCGGCAGCGCGCGGTCCAACGCCGCGCGGCGGCCGGGCTGCGGCCCCTGCCCCGGCCAGCCTGAGCCTGCCTTCAATCCTCTCCCCCCGCCGACTCTCCGAGAATTTTTCATCATGGGCTTGTTCGACAAATTCAAAAGCGGACTGCTAAAGACGCATCAACGCCTCACGCACGAAATCAAGCGCATCCTCACGCGCTCGCCGCGGCTTGAGGCGGCGGACCTCGAGGAGCTGGAGGCGGCGCTGATCGGCGCGGACCTGGGCATGGAAATGACCACGCGGATTGTCGAGGCGGTCCGCACGGCGTACGAATCGCAGGGCAAGGCCGGTCTGGACATTTTCGGCATCGCCGCCCGCGAGGTGAGGGAAAGCCTTGGCAAGGCCGGCGACGGGCTGCGGCGGCAGCCCGGCTCGACCACGGTGGTTTCGATCGTGGGGGTCAACGGCACCGGCAAAACCACCACGGCGGCAAAACTGGCGTACTGGGTGCGGAACCGCGGCGACACAGCCTGTCTGGCGGCTTGCGACACGTTTCGCGCGGCAGCCATCGAGCAACTCAAGCTCTGGGGACAGCGGCTCAACGTGGAAGTGATCGCCGGCGCGTATGGGGCCGACCCCGCCGCGGTGGCGCATGATGCGGTGGCGGCGGCGCTGGCGCGGAACACGGCCTATTTGTTCGTGGACACCGCCGGCCGGCTGCACACCAAGCACAACCTGATGCAGGAGCTGCAGAAGGTGCATCGGGTCATGGCACGGCAACTGGCCGGCGCGCCCCACGAGGTGTTGCTGGTGCTGGATGCGACAACCGGGATGAACGCCTTGAACCAGGCGCGCGAGTTTCACAAGGCGGTGCCGCTCACCGGCCTGGTCGTCACGAAACTCGACGGCACCAGCAAGGGCGGCATGGTGGTGGCGATCCAGAAGGAGCTCGGCATCCCGATCAAGTTTGTCGGCTTGGGCGAACAGCCGGACGATCTGCAACCGTTCGACCCGCAGCAGTTCGCCGAGGCCTTGTTCAAGGACTGACCAGCCGCGCCGGGCAATGACCGCCACCCCCTCGAGCTCCGGGACCGATGAACGCTTTCTGCGCGACGCCCTCCGGCTGGCCCGCCGCGGGTACGGCCTGACGTCGCCCAATCCCATGGTGGGGGCGGTGCTGGTCAGGAATGGCAAAGTCATCGGCCGCGGCTGGCACCATCGCGCGGGGCTGCCCCACGCGGAGATTGAAGCGATTCGTGACGCGGAACGGCGCGGCGCGCGCCCCGCCGGCGCGACGCTTTACGTCACGCTCGAGCCGTGTTGCACGCGCGGGCGGACTCCGCCCTGCACGGACGCCATTGTCGCCGCAGGCATCCGGCGGGTGGTGGTCGGGGCCACCGACCCGAACCCCCGACACCGGGGGCGGGCCTTCGAGCTGCTGCGCCGGGCCGGTGTGCGCGTCACGCACGGCCTCCTGGCCGAAGAATGCGCGCGGCTCAACGAGGCGTTCAACCATTGGATTGTCCAGGGCACCCCTTGGGTAACCGTGAAAGCCGCCATGACGCTCGACGGCAAAATCGCCACCGCGGCCGGGGAGTCGAAGTGGATCACGGGGGAGGCCGCCCGCGCCTTCGCCATGAGGCTTCGGTTTGGCGCGGATGCCGTGCTGGTGGGCGTCAATACCATTCTGGCAGACGACCCGAGCCTGACCCTCCGGAGCCGTTCCGGCCGGCCCGGGAGCCCCCGGCCGCGGGGGTTGCGCCGCATCATTCTGGACAGTCTGGCCCGCACGCCAACCGGAGCCAGGGTGGTCTGCGACGAGCACGCGGCCCTGACCACGATTGTGGTTGGCCGGGCGGCGCCGCGCTCGCGGGTGGAGGCATTGCGGCGAAGAGTGAATGTTTTGCTCGCTCCGTTGAGGCCGGGGCGCGGGTCCGAACCGCGCCAAATTGACCTGAACTGGCTGTTGAAGCGCCTGGGCGCCGAGGGGGTCACGCATCTGTTGGTCGAAGGCGGCGGCGAAGTGAACGCCTCCTTTCTGTTGCAACGTCTGGCCCACCGCATCGCCTTCTTCTATGCGCCGAAAATTCTGGGCGGGCGCTCCGCGCGCCGGGCGGTGGCCGGGGCGGGAGCCCGGTCGCTGGAGGAGGCGCTGCGCCTGAGTGAGCTGCAGTGGCGCCGCCTGGGGCCGGATTGGCTGCTGCTGGCGCGGGTGGGTTGAGTCGGTTGGTTTAAGAGCTTGCGTCGCCGCCCGGCCTCTGCACCCTCAGGGGCCATGTTTACTGGCATCGTCGAAGAAACCGGCGTGGTCGAGCGCATCCAGCCGACCGCCCAATCCATCGAGTTGACCGTCCGCGCGGGTGTGTGCGGCCGGGGTTTGAAAGTGGGCGCGAGCCTGGCGGTCAATGGCTGCTGCCTGACGGTGGTGCAACTCGGGCCGCCGGGGAAAACCCGCCGGGTGCGATTTGATCTGCTGAAGGAAACCTGGGAGCGCACCAACCTGCAATTCGCCCGCCCCGGCTCCCTGGTCAACCTCGAGCGCCCGCTTCGGACAGACGGCAACCTGGGCGGCCACTTCGTCACCGGCCATATTGACGGGCTCGGGAAAATCACCCGCTGGGAACGTCTCGGCCAGGATCACGTCCTGGACATCGCGGCGCCCCCGGAGGTGATGCGCTACATTGTGTTCAAGGGATCGGTTGCCGTGGACGGCATCAGTTTGACGGTTGCCGGGGTAACCCGGAAGGGCTTCCGCATCTGGATCATCCCGCACACTTACGAGGTCACGGCGCTGCGGGAGCGCAGGGTGGGCGACGCCGTCAATCTCGAAGCGGACTTGATCGGGAAATACGTCGAGAAGTTTGTCTCCGCCAGGAGACACAAGTAGCGCCGCGCACCGGTGGCATCGAGCGGCCTCTCCGGACCAGGCCGCCCCCGCCCGGGCGCAATCCCGTCTTTACTCCGGCCGGCGGCCTGGCTTTATATTTCGCATGCCATCCGCCAATCCGTCCGTGGAAACGAAAGAGCCGCCGCCAGCCGCGCGGCTGACCGCCAGCCTGATTCGCAGCGCGTTGGTTGCCGCCCTTGGGGGGCTGCTGTTTGGTTTTGACACGGCGGTCATCTCGGGAACCACCGACTGGCTCCGGTCGCACTTCGGGTTGAGTGATTTTGCGCTGGGCTTCACGGTGGCCAGCGCCCTGATCGGCACCATTATCGGTTCGATCACGGTCGGACGGCCGGCCGATGCCTGGGGCCGGCGCGGGATTCTGTTCGCGCTGGCGGTGTTGTTTCTGGTTTCCGCGATCGGCTGCGCCGGGGCGTGGGATTGGTATTCCTTCATGTTCTTCCGTTTCGTTGGCGGGCTGGCGGTGGGGGGAGCCTCGGTTGTCTCCCCGATGTACATCGCTGAAATCAGCCCCGCCCGGTATCGCGGCCGGCTGGTGGCCATCACCCAGTTCAACATCGTCCTGGGCATCCTGCTGGCCTATCTCTCGAATTACATCATCGGCAGCCTTCAGCTCGGCCCCTCCGAGTGCCGCTGGATGTTCGGCGTCATGGCCCTGCCCTCGCTGGCTTTCTTCTTCCTGCTGTTCCTCACTCCGCAAAGCCCCCGCTGGCTTGTCGCGCGAGGCCGGCTTGAGGAAGCCGGCGCCGTGCTCCAACAGTGCGGGAGCGACCCCGCGGCCGTGGCGGCTGAAGTCCGCGAAATTCAAGAGTCCCTGAATCTGGAACAGCACAGCCTCGAGGAGCCCTTTTTCTGCCGCAAGTATCTCAAACCCATCCTCCTCGCCGTTGCCATTGCCGCGTTCAACCAGCTTTCCGGCATTAACGCCCTGATTTACTACACCGCCCATATCTTCAAAATGGCGGGCGCGGACCAGACCTCCGCCCTGTTTCAGTCTGTCATCATTGGCTTCACCAACCTCGTGTTTACCATGGCGGCGCTGTCGGTCATTGACCATTTTGGGCGCCGCAAGTTGATGCTGGTCGGTTCCGTTGGCTACATCGTCAGCCTCAGCGCCGCCGCCTACGCCTTCTACACCGGCACCGGCGGGATGCTGCTGCTGGCCAGCCTGCTGGTGTTCATCGCCTCCCACGCCTTTGGCCAGGGCGCCGTCATCTGGGTCTTTATCAGCGAAATCTTTCCCAACCGGGTCCGGGCCCGCGGCCAGGCTTTGGGCAGCTTCACCCACTGGATCATGGCCGCCCTCATTTCCTGGACCTTTCCCATGATTGCCGCCAAATCCGGCGGCCATACCTTCGCCTTCTACGCCCTGTGCATGGTTGGGCAACTGCTCTGGGTGCGGTTCATCATGCCCGAGACCAAGGGCGTCTCGCTCGAACAAATCCAGAAACGACTGGGCATTGACTGAGCTGGCGACAACTGCCATACACCTCCCGTCTCAAGCAACCAAAACTGCAACCATGAAACGACGCGAATTCCTCAAGACCTCGCTGGCCGTCTCCGCCGTGGCGGTCGCCTCCGCAGGCTGCACTGCCACCCCGGCTCAAAACCCGGTCCGGCCCAAGGGCGCCAGCCGGAAACAGGAGTACTACGAACTGCGCGCGTACCGCCTCAAGGCCGGCAGCACCGGCGGCTTGCTGCAGGCGTACCTTCAACAGGCGCTGGTCCCCGCCCTCAACCGCCTGGGCATCGAGCCCGTGGGCGTGTTTGCCGAAACCGAACCCAAAGACCCGGCGACTCTCTTCGTTCTCATCCCCTACCCTTCCCTGGAGACATTCCAGAGCATCGCTTCGCGCCTCGAATCGGACTCCGAATACCTCAGCCTGGCCGCCGATTACCTCCATACCGGCAAGGATCACCCGGCCTACGACCGGATTGACACCTGGGTCCTTCGCGCCTTCGCTGGCATGCCCCGCATTGAACTGCCTCCCTATTCACGCTTGCGAAAAGAGCGCCTGTTTGAAATGCGGACCTACGAAAGCTACAGCGAAACCAAGGCCGCCAGGAAGGTGGCCATGTTCAACCATGGCGAAATAGACATCATGCGGGAAGTGGGGCTCGCCCCCATCTTCTATGGCGAGGCCCTCGCCGGCCCAAACCTGCCCCACCTGACCTACATGACCTCCGGTGAGAACGCGCAGGCGCATCAGCAACATTGGGAAGCCTTTAGAAAACATCCCAAGTGGGAACAGATGAAGGACGACCCCCAGTACGCCGATACGGTTTCCAAAATCACCAAGTGGTTTCTGGTCCCGACCGGCTACTCCCAAATCTGAAGGCAGCCGCGCAGCTACGCGGCGGCATGCGCCGGCACCGGTTCCACCAGGATCAGACGGGCAATTTTCTCGCTAATCGCCAGGCGGGCGTTGCAAACCCGGCAAATAAAGCTGGTCTGGCTCGTTAACAGCCGAATCACCTGCTCCTCCCCCAGACCCAGTTCCCGCAACCGATGCTGCAGCTCCGGCGTGGCGCACAGGCGCTTGATCCGGACCCGCACGCCAGCCTGGACCCGGCTCAGCGGGCAAATCGCACACCGGTCCGAAATCGAACAGTTCGCGTTGGCATCGGTCAGACTGCAACTCATAAAACCGGCCTCCAGCCTAGGATTCGAAACCCGGCCTCACCACACCTTTCTTGCCAATCCATACCCATAATTTGCATGGTCCCCGCGTCCCGAGCCTTGACGGAAGTCAAAACAAACCGGGTTGCAAGTCCGGGATGGCACTTGGCGGAGCTCCTTTTGTAGGCCATAGTAACGGCTGCGGTTCATGGCAAACCGCGTCAAATCAAGCGCATGGACGCCCGGCTGGACATTTTGCCCCCGTCTCGCAGGCGGATACTCGCCGCCTTGGCGGTTGCGGTCATTGCGGATCTGTTCCAGATCGCCATAGGACCGCTCGGGTGGGCCTTTGCTGACGAAATCGTTGATGTGGCTGCCATGATCCTCATCTCCTGGGCGATTGGCTTTCACCCCTTGCTGCTTCCAACCTTTCTCATCGAGATCATTCCCGTGGCTGACATGCTGCCGACCTGGACAGGTTGCACCTTGGCGGTGATTTTCCTGCGCCGCCGGGCCGCGGAAACCTCGCCGAACCCGCCGCCCCCCACTCTCACCGTTGACCCCTCCCCCTTTTCAGGAGGCCAAGCCGACAACCCGCCACCCCGGAAAAGCCTCCCCGGCCCCTCCTGACCCTCGCGGCGAGGGGCTTTGGGCAGGCTTCAAGGCCCTGAACCGGGGCTTGGATTAAAAAGAAACTGAAGTTTCCCAAAAAAACCTTGCAGCCGGCTTGCGACTGGATTAAAAGCGAATTGTCTAGTGGCAGATCGTGTTCTCCTCAACGGGGTTCCCCACCCCTACCTCCTTGGCGTCTGCCGCTAGACATTTGTTGTACCGCCCGGTCAAAGCCGGAGGCCGGCCCCTCAGAGGCCATTCGCCGCCAAATCCTCCTCGAAATCCACCAATTCCTTGATCTGCGCGAGGAACCACCGGTCAATCCGCGTCAGCTCAAAGATCTCCTCGACCGTGAACCCGGCGCGCAGCGCATGGCGGAGGAAGAAGATGCGCTCGGCATTCGGCGTGCTCAGGCGCTGCCGAATCAGCTCCCGCGGCAGCACATCGCGGTCGCCGTAAACCTTGTCCCCGAAACGCCACGGCTTGCCGTCCCCGCCCAGGCCGTGCCGCCCGATTTCCAGCGACCGCAGGGCTTTCTGGAGCGACTCCTTGAAGGTGCGGCCGATGGCCATCGCCTCGCCGACGCTTTTCATCTGGGTGTTGAGCGTGGGGTCGGCCTGGGGAAACTTTTCGAAGGCAAAACGGGGGACTTTGGTCACCACATAATCAATGGTGGGCTCGAAGCTGGCCGGCGTTTCGCGCGTAATGTCATTCCGGATCTCATCGAGCAGGTAGCCCACCGCGAGTTTCGCCGCGATTTTGGCGATGGGGAAACCCGTGGCCTTGGACGCCAGCGCGGAGGAGCGCGAGACGCGCGGATTCATTTCGATGATGACCATCCGCCCGTTGTCGGGGTTGACGCCGAACTGAATGTTGGAGCCGCCGGTTTCAACCCCCACGGCCCGGATCACGGCAAAGGAGGCGTCGCGCATGATCTGATACTCCTTGTCGGTCAGCGTCTGGATGGGAGCCACGGTGATCGAGTCGCCGGTGTGAATGCCCATGGGATCGAAGTTTTCGATCGAGCAGATAATCACGCAATTGTCCGCCCGGTCGCGCATCACCTCCATCTCGTATTCCTTCCAACCCAGGAGGGACTCCTCGATGAGCACCTCGGACACGGGGGACAGTTCCAGCCCCCGGCGGGCGATTTCCTCGAATTCCTCGCGGTTGTAGGCAATGCCTCCGCCCGTTCCGCCCAGCGTGAAGGCCGGGCGGATGATGAGCGGGAACCGCCCGATGCGCTCCGCGATCTCGCGCGCCTCCTCGAGGGTGTGCGCCGTGCCGCTGATCGGCACATCCAGCCCGATGGAAATCATCAGGTCCTTGAACACCTGCCGGTCCTCGCCCCGTTCAATGGCCGCAGCGTTCGCTCCGATCATCTCGACCCCGTAGCGGTCGAGCACTCCCTTGCGGAACAGCGCCATCGCCGTATTCAACGCGGTCTGACCGCCCAGCGTCGGCAGCAGCGCCAGTTTGCCCTGCGCCCCCTGCCGGCTCATTTCCTCAACCTCCCGCGCGATGATCTTCTCGACGCACTCCGGCGTAACCGGCTCGATATAGGTGCGGTCCGCAAACTCGGGGTCGGTCATGATCGTGGCGGGATTCGAATTGACCAGGATCACCCGGTAACCCTCCTCGCGCAGCGCCTTGCAGGCCTGCGTCCCCGAATAATCGAATTCGCACGCCTGCCCGATAATGATCGGGCCGGCGCCAATGATCAGAACCGAATGGATGTCCGTGCGCTTCGGCATAAATGCGGCCCAAAATAAATACCAACCCCTGTCCCTTGTCACCGTCGAAATCAGGCCCGCCCGCCGCTCCGCCGCTCCCGGCGCCACTTCAACGTCAAGGGTTCGAGGTTCCGGCCTTGCGCCAGCGCGCCAATGGATGCACCCTTGGGCCCCAGTCGCCATGCCATGAAAAGAGTCATTGGAATCGTCCTGCTGATTCTTGGACTAATCAGCGCCATCAACGTCGTCCGGCAAATCACCTCGAAAGAACCGCAACGATCCAGCGGCAGCGCGGCCTACGATCGCGGCCGCGCGGCGGCGAAATTCACGCCCGTCATTCTGCTGGGGTTGGGCTTGTGGTTGCTGGCGCGTTCCGGGTCGCCGGCTGCCACCCCCCGGGTGGTGCGCCGCCCGCCCTCGTATTCGCCGGGACATCCCCTTGCTCACACGCCGGCGGTCTCCAGTGACCCGCAACAGACCGCCCTGCCCCCCGCCCTTCCGTGGTTTCAACGCAAGCCCGTCGTCATCGGCCTGGTATCCGTGACCGCCCTGCTGCTGCTGGTCCTCATTCTCGTTGTGACTGCCAACGCGCGCCTCCCCAACCGCGCCCGGCCCATCCCCCCACCCCCCGCCCCGCCCCGGGCTTCACCCGGGCAGGCGCCAGTCACGGCGCTTTACAAAGCAGGCCAGCGGATTCAGGCCCGGTGGGCCGGCACTTGGATTTCAGGCACCGTCATCGAGCCTCTGGGCCCCTTCAGTTACCGCGTTCAGCTCAATGACCCGCGCTTTCCCCACCCCCTCGTTCTCAGCACGAATCTGTTGCGGCCATAAAGGACGTCCCGGCCGATGCCGAAAGTGAGCCCGGGGGATTCACCGATTCAACGAAGGGTTTAGAAACAGATTGTCCGCAAAAGCATAGGCCCGGACCACTCGACCGCGGATCAGGTGTTCCTGGATGACCTCCTCCAGCACTTCGGGTGTGCAGGAGTGATACCACACCCCTTCCGGGTAAACGACCGCGATCGGACCACGGATGCAAACGCGGAGGCAGTTGGCCTTCGTCCGATACACCAGCGGGTGCGGGCCAGCCAGACCGAGCTCGTCCAGCCGCTTTTTCAAATACTCCCACGAGGCCAGACCCTGCGCCCGCCCGCAACATTTTGGCTCGGTCTGATCCGCGCAAAGAAAGATGTGCCGCCGATACCGCAGCAACCCCCGCGCGTCCACCACTGTTCTCAAGTCTTCCATGCCTTTTTACCAATTTCGCACAACACTTATTCAACGACAGCAATATAATCCATCAGCATCCGCTTGACGAAGCGCCGTCCGATCCGGACTCTCGATCAGCAACACAGAACCATTAGCCGTTTATGAAAGCCGCCCAAGCCACCGCCCTCCTTGCTACCTGTTTCGGCGCCCTGTTCGACGCGCCGGCTCTGACTCTCAACGTGCGCGACTGCGGCGCCGCTGGCGACGGCTTGCAATTGGACACGCAAGCCATCCAGACCGCGATAGACCGCTGCGCCGGCGCCGGGGGCGGCACGGTGCTGCTTCAAAACGGGCGGTTTCTTTCCGGCACCCTTCAACTGAAAAGTCACGTGACGCTGCAAATCGAAAGCGGGGCTGTCCTGCTGGGGAGCACCAACCTGGCCGATTACCCCCGCCTCATTCCAAGCCTCCGCTCCTACACGGACAATTACGTCAACCAAAGCCTGATTGCCGGCGAAAACCTCGAGCACGTCGGGCTGGCCGGCGACGGCCTCGTTGACGGCCAGGGGGCCGCTTTCCCCCGCAACCGCGCCCGGCCGTACGAAAACCGCCCGTTCCTCATCCGGCTGGTCAACTGCCGGAACGTCCGCGTCGAGGGGCTTCGTTTGCAAAACTCGGCCATGTGGATGCAGCATTACCTCGGCTGCGAACGGGTCCGCGTCCGGGGCATCCAGGTCCGGAACTTTCGCAACGCCAACAATGACGGGATAGACCTTGACGGCTGCCGGGACTGCCTGGTGTCGCAATGTGTGTTCGAGTCGGACGACGATGGCATCACCCTCAAGAGCACGTTCGAGCGTCCGTGTGAGAGCATTACCATCAGCGACTGCATTGCCCGCAGCCACTGCAACGCCATCAAGCTTGGCACCGAGTCGAACGGCGGGTTCAAGGACATCACCATCGCCAACTGTGTCATCAGCTCGCCGGCGGAAACCAACACCATCTACGGCCGCCCGCGCGGCATCAGCGGGATTTCGCTGGAACTGGTGGACGGGGGCCGCTTGGAACGCATCGCCATCAACAACATTACCATTCAGGGCGTCACCGTCCCCCTGTTCCTCCGCCTTGGCGACCGCGGGCGCCCGTTTCAGAAGGACCTGCCGCCGCCGCCCATCGGCACGTTTCGAGATGTCGTCATCAACAACATCGTTGCAAGCGACGTGGGTCCGATCGGCTGCTCGATCACCGGCCAGCCGGGCCACCCCCTCGAGAATATCCTGCTAAGCAACCTGGCTTTCACCTTCGAGGGGGGCGGCTCGATCGCGCGCGCCGCGGTGGAGGTCCCGGAGCTCCCCAAGCAGTATCCCGAATCCACGATGTTTGGCGAGCTCCCCGCCTACGGCTTCTTTGCCCGGCACGTCAAGGGCCTGCGGTTTTCGAACATCAGCCTGCGAACTTCGAGTCCCGACCTTCGCCACGCCATCGTGCTGGACGACGTTGAAGACCTTGCCGTGGCCGGTCTCGATGCCCAAGGCTGGCCCGGCGCGGCTCCGAGCCTGAAACTCGTTCAAGTCCGTCGCGCGCTGGTGACGGGCTGTCAGCCGCGGGCCGAAGACGGCACGTTTCTCCACGTCGCGGGCGAAGCGGCGCGCCACATCACCCTCACGGCCAACGACTTCTCAGCCGTTCGCCAACCCTTCACCCTCAGCCCCGAAGTTGCGAAAGACGCGGTGACCCTGAAATAGGCCGTCCCGGGGCTGCCAGGCTCAGGCTTCCCAACCCGGCCGGTTGTTGCGGCGAACGAACCGCTCAGCCTGCGGCAGGTTGGTGGAGCGCATATTGGGGCCGTCCCATTCCATCTTGATGCCCTCGCCCACGCGCAGCGCGATGCACCCCAGAAGGATGATTTCGGTCAGGTAAGCGGCGATGTCGAAATTCGAATAAGCGGGCACCCCTTCCCGCATCATCCTGAACCACTCCTGCATGTGACCCGGCGAACGCGGGATGGTTTGGGGCACCGCCTTGCACGCCTCGTGACGGTCCCCCGGCACAAACTCGTCCTGCCCCTTCATGGCCACGAAGAATCGCGCGCCGTAATCGTCCGGCGAGAAGAGCTTCCCCTTTTCGCCGATAATCAGCGCCCCGCTTTCAGGCAGATTGCCCATCGTCGCCACAATCTCGCGGGTGACATCCGCCCCCGGCCGGAGCGGTTTCAGGGCATCCCCTGGATTGCCGTCATACCACCAGAACTTGAGGGGCGGCAGACCGTCGCGTTCCGGGAACTCGAAGCGGATCCGCGAGGTTTTCGGGAACGTTTCGGGGTAAAGACGCGAGGCGAGCTCGCACTCGACGGCGGTGGGATAGCCGAGTTTCAGCGCCCGGAACGGCATGTTGACCGTATGACAGGCCATATCCCCCAGCGCGCCAGTCCCGAAGTCGAACCAGCCGCGCCATTTGAAGGTGTGGTAAACGTCGCGCTTGAACGGACGAGACTGGGCGGGCCCGAGCCACGCGTCCCAATCCAGCGTCTCGGGCACCGGGTCGGACCCCGCGGGCCGCTCGAGCCCCTGGGGCCAGACCGGCCGGTTGCTCCACACATGCAGTTCAAGCGGCTTGCCGATCACCCCGGCCTGCACGACCTCCACCGCCCGGCGCAGTCCGCTTTCCGCGCTGCCCTGATTGCCCATTTGGGTGGCGAGCTTCTTTTCAGCAGCGAGTTGGCGCAAGGTTCGCGCCTCATGGACGGTCTGCACGAGCGGTTTCTGGCAGAAACAGTGTTTGCCCATCTTCATGGCGCGGATCGCCGCCACGCCATGCGTATGGTCCGGCGTGGAAACCGTCACGGCGTCAATCTCCTTGCCCATCTCATCCAGCAGCTTCCGGAAATCCTGATAGCGTTTTGCCTGCGGGAACTGTTTTCCCTTTCGATCCAGCGTGGTCCGGTCCACATCGCAAATCGCCACGATGTTGCCCCCGCACGCCTGCGCATCGCTGCTGTCGCTGTCGCCTTTGCCTCCCACGCCGATGCAGGCCACGTTGATGCGCTCATTGGCGCCCAGCACCCTGCCCACAAAGGGAAAACTCATCGCCGCCGCGCCGCTGACAATTGAAGTCCGCCGCACAAATTCCCGTCGCGTCATTCTATTCATAACCAATCACTGTGTTGTTGTTTCACATTCCGACGAAATCCAACCCGTTTCTGTTCAGCCCGGGTCTTCGCCTTGCGCGGGAGACTTTCATCCCCTCACCGTCTGAAATCGCCCGCGCTCGAACGCTCCGGCCCGGAGCCCGATGCGGGACAGGCTGCGGACACCTGGCCCGGATGTCAATCTTCCGGTGCGGGTCTTGCGGCGCGGATGTTCCTTGCGGATGCCTTCGTGAGCTTCTGACGATTTGGGCGGGGAATTGCCGCCCCAAGGAAGCAGGGCTCCGTGGGATGCATCCCTGGTTGAATCTCCTGCCCCCCTCGCTTCCCCCGAACCGCGTCACGCGGTCCATGTCACTTCCGTTTTGCGTTTGGCGGGAAACTTCTTCAAACTGGCCGCATGGCGACCACGCCTCTCGCAGCCATCGTGGCCGTGTTCCTGTTTTCGGCGGCCAGCTTTTTCTTTGCGCTGGCGGAAACCGCCTTGTTTTCTCTGGCCAACTGGCAGATTCAGCAACTGGCCCAGCGCCATCCCGGGCCGGGGGGCATCCTGAGCCGCCTGCTGGCCGAACCCCACGACCTCCTTGCGACGATTGCGCTGGGCAACACGTTCGCCACCGCAGCCATGCTGGCCACCGCGCTGCCCCTGGCGCTGGGCGGCGTGTGGCCGCTCGGCCTCACCATTGCGGCGCTGGTGCTTGTGATCCTTATTGGCTGCGAAGTCCTGCCCAAAACCATGGCCGTCCGCCACCCCGAAACCTGGGCCCTGCGCCTGGCCCGTCCGCTTCGGGTCCTCGAGCGGCTCTCGGCGCCATTGCGCTGGGTGGCGCAGCGCCTTGACGCCGCCATTCTCAAGGTCGTCATCCCCCCCACCGTGCAGCGTCACTTCACGCTCACCGAAGCCGACTACCAGGAACTGCTCGACCTCGCCTACCAGCAGGGCGCCCTGGCCCGGTCGGAAAAGGAAATCATCCTGCAAATCCTCAGCCTCGACCGGCGCACCGCCCGGGAGGTCATGAAGCCGCGCGCCCAGATGGCCGCCATTTCGGACGACGCCAGCCTCGAGGAAATGATCGAAGCGGCGCGCAAATTTCGCCACCGCCGGCTTCCCATTTACGACGAGACGCTGGATACCATCGTGGGCGTGCTCAACACGCGGGCTCTGCTGCTGAACCCCGCGATTGACCTGGCGGATGCCGTGGAATTTCCCTCGTTCGTCCCCGAGTCCATGAACTTGCTCCAGCTTCTCAAGAGTCTCCAGCGCCAGCAACGCGGGCTGGCCATCGTCCTGGACGAGTTCGGTGGCACCGCCGGTCTGGTGACGCTCGACGACATCCTCGAAGAAATCCTGGGGCCCATGCGCCGGGACCAGCGTCCGCCGGGGTTCCTGATGGAACGCCTGGCCCCCGGCCGCTGGCGGGTGAGCGGGACCCTGCGCCTGGACGACTTCCGCCGCGAGTGCCCGGCACTCGAGGACGTTTCCGAAGTCGAAACCCTGGGCGGCCTGCTGGTTCACTTGCTTGGGGCCGTTCCGGCCCCCGGCGAGTCGGCCACCTGGCGCAACCTGCGCCTCACCGCCCAGGTCACCGACGAACGCACCGTCCGCGAACTGCTGGTGGAACTCATCAAATGACAACGCGCCCGCACCGGTTCCCATGACCTTCCTGCTCATTGCGTGCCTCGTTCTGTCTTTTCTCCTTTCCGGAATGGAAGCGGGCGTCTTTGCGCTGAGCCGGCTCCGCATCCACCAGCAAGCCCGCGCCGGCCGGGCTTCGGCCCGTGTGCTGCTCGGGTTCCTCGAGCAGCCCGAGCGCTTCCTGTGGACCATCCTGGTGGGCAACACGCTCGCCAACCTCATTATCCTCGGGGCCCTGGTGATGATTCTGCATGCGGCGCTGGGCGGGCACCCGGGGTGGTTTGTGGGGGTGTATGCCTTGGCGGCGTTCCTGTTCTACGCGCTGTTCGATCTGCTACCCAAAATGGTTTTCCGCACTTTTCCGAACCGCCTCTGCATGCAGCTTGCCCGTCCTTTCCGCCTTCTCTACCTCGTGCTCCGGCCCCCGGTGGCCGTGGTCGAGTGGGTCTCCGGGCTGCTCCTGCGGTGGCGGGGGGGCAAGGTGTTTACTGGACACCTGTTTGGGAATCGCGAAGAACTTCGTCTCGTGATGCAGGAGTCCGCCCAGGGCCTTTCGAGTGAAGAGCGCTCGATGATCAACCGCGTCCTCGACTTTCAATCCCTCACTGTCCGCCGCATCATGGTCCCGCGCGACCGCGTGGTCACGGTCCTGGCGGAAACCCCGGTGGCGAATGTTCTGAAACTTGCCGCCGAACACAAACTCACGCGGTTCCCCGTTCTGGAGCTGCGCGACGGGCAGCAACGCATTGGGGGGCTCATCAACACCAGCACGTTGCTCTACTCCACCTCCCTGGACCCCACCGCCCCCGCCGGGAAGTTCATCCAACCCGCCATCTACCTTGAAGAAGACCTCCGCCTCGAACTGGCGCTGCGCCGCTTTCAGCGGAGCGGGCAGCGCCTGGCCATCGTCCTGAGCCGCGACCGCCGCGAGATCGGCATCCTGAGCTTGCAGGACATTCTCAAGGTTCTGTTTGAAGGAGCCGGCCTCTGATATGGACTGGGACACCCTGTTATCCATCGGTTTGCGGATTCTGGCGGTTGCCGCCCTGGTTCTGCTCAACGGCTTCTTTGTGGCCTCGGAGTTTGCCCTCGTCAAAATCCGCGACACGCAGCTCAGCCCCCTGATTCGCCGGGGCCATCGCCGCGCCCGCGTTGCGGATTATATTCTTCAGCACCTGGACGCCTTCCTGAGCGCGGCGCAACTGGGCATCACGCTGGCCAGTCTCGGCCTGGGCTGGATTGGCGAACCGGTCTTCGCCAGGCTGCTGGAACCCGTTTTTGGCTGGTTGAGCATCGAATCCAGCGAGGTGCGGCATGTCCTTGCTTTCGCGATCGGCTTTTCGGCCATCACCTTTCTGCACATCAGCGCCGGCGAGCAAGCGCCCAAGCTCCTCGCCATCCAGCGGCCGTTACCCACCACCCTCTGGATCGCCTATCCCCTGCTCTGGTTTTACCGCCTCTCCTATCCTTTCGTGCTCGGGCTCAACTGGACTTCCCAATGGCTCCTGCGCCAGGCCGGTCTCGAAACCGCCGGCGAAGCCGAACGCGGGCATTCCGAAGACGAACTGCGCCTCCTCCTGGCCGCCGCACGCTCGAAGGAACCCTCCGCCTCGCTTTCCCGCGAAATTCTGCTCAACGCCCTCGACCTCCGCCGCCGCATTGTCCGGGAAGTGATGCGTCCCCGGCAGGAAATCGTCGTTCTCGACACCGAGGCCACCCTCGCCCAGTGCCTCGACCTGGCCGAAAAAACCCGTTACTCCCGGTTTCCCCTTTGTGAAAACGGCGACCTGGACCGCATGCTTGGGGTCATCCATATCAAGGACCTCTACCCCATGCGGCTGAAGGCTCTGCGTGGCGCCGACCTGGCGCCCGTCGCCAGAAAACTTATCTACGTACCCGAAACCGCGCGCCTGGAAAGCCTCCTGAAATCGTTCCTCGAGAAGAAACTCCACGTCGCCATCGTGGTGGACGAATACGGCGGCACCGTCGGGATGGTTACCCTCGAGAACATCCTCGAGGAACTCGTCGGCCAAATCCAGGACGAGTTTGACCAGGAAAAACCGCTGCTGGTCCGCACCAGCGAAAACACCTGGGAACTCGCCGGCAGCGCCCCGCTGCACGAATTGCAGGAAATCCTCGGCGAACCACTCCAGGAAGAGGGCATCTCGACGGTCAGCGGTTGGATCACTCAACGACTTGGCACCTTCCCCGAGGTTGGCCGGCACCTCTCCTTCGGACCGTTCGACCTTGAGGTCCTCGAAACCGACGGGATGCGGGTCGCCCGCCTCAAAATCACCCGCAAAGCCCCTCCGCCCTAAAGGGCCCGGTTGGAAGTTCAGGCCGGGTCAAGCCCAAGGCCGATCCGGATCACCAGGGCGAACCATAAAAAAACCGGCAGGATGCCAGGTTCCGCCGCCACCGGACGTTTGTTGATCAAGAAGGGGGTCGTCAGCACCATTAACAGCAGCGAGGCAGCCA
>ERZ795050.2025-NODE-2025-length-23826-cov-18.766648_pt1 | contig 23826 bp, 17 predicted proteins | sample MGYA00375134_ERZ795050 | MGnify/ENA primary metagenome ERZ795050 (study PRJEB30179, sample SAMN05720221) | activated sludge metagenome | isolation source: Anaerobic digester | place: Japan | collected 2015-05-26 ... | reverse complement strand
CCGAACGGGTACTGGCCAGGGCTGCCCAGATTATGGAACGACTGCGACGGCAGGAGAGCGAGCTTAAGGCCCAGCTTGTCGGAACCGGGGCTGCTACTGTTGAGCCACCATCCATTCCGGAAGAATCCCCTATTCTAAAAGAGCTGGCCCATTTAGACCTGGACCGAATGACCCCCCTGGAGGCTCTCGCCCGACTGTATACCTGGAAGGATTCACTCCATGCTGTGTCCCATAAAACAAAGAAACAAAAACCGGTTGGCCCCTCTCTCTTTGAAGAATGAGGTTTTTGCAAAAGTCTGTTACTTTTTCAAAAACCTCTTGCAGTATTTTTGCAATATAAGAATAAATACTTATATTATATAGAATAGCAAAAATACTGCATGTACATTCAAGGTTGCTCTTTCAAAACTCCCTGAGTTTTGAAAGAGCCTCGAATAGCAGTTTTTTTAAAAGCAATACCCTAAATTATCCTGTACTAGGGGTATGGGTACTCTTTTTTCCTATTCCATTTCCTTTTTTCGGGAATGGTGTTTCGGTATCGGCTGTGGACTCTGTGGCAGGCCCCTCATGGGTGCGGTAGAATACCGGTATGGCCTTTGCCAGGATTGCCAGGAGGAACTTTCCCTCGATCTTTATGATGATAGCCGCTGTGCACGGTGTGGCAGGCCCCTTATCTCTGAAAGAAACTGCTGCATGACCTGCCGGCAACGGGACCCGCCACCCCAAGATATAGCCCTGACCTTATATCCCTATCAGGGGACGGCTAAAAAGCTTCTTGAAACGTACAAATTCCATAGAAATCTGCACCTTGGCTGGTTCCTTGCTAAAGGCTTGCTCGAAGGAGCCCGGTATCTGGCTGAAAGGGGATTTCTGTTTGATGCCTGGGTGCCCGTACCACCGCGGCCGGGGAAAATAAAGGAAAAAGGCTGGGATCAGATTGCAACCCTTTCCAGATATATTACTAAATTAAGTTCATCATCCCAGGTATCGATGCCGGTTGTTTCCTGTCTCGAGCGGCTTGCCTCGTCGAGTCAGAAGAAACTTCACCGGACCGAACGGGCCATCAACCTGAAAGGAAAGATCCAGGCAGTTCAAAGGGTGCCGAAGCGGTGTCTTCTGTTTGATGATGTGACGACTACCGGCAGCACCCTCCGTATCTGTGCTGAAACTCTTAAGGAAAATGGGGCAGAAACGGTAGGAACAATCGCCCTTTTTTATGACTAGGTCCCATGGTTGACAAAGAATTGAGGAAAATGTACATTACTATAGTCATTCGACCAATTGCATAGAAAAAAAGGAGTCGTTCGAACGACTCCTTTTTTGTAGGTGGAGCCGTGAATTATAGTCCGAGAAAGGAAGATCCCCTGTATGAAGCGTTAAATCCTGTAGTACAGGGGTTGGGAATGTCCATAGTGGAACTTTCCGTTTCAAAACAGCGGGGAAAAACCCAGATTCGGCTTACGGTAACCAAAAAAGGTGTGGTCGGAGTAGGCGATTGTTCGCGGGTTCATCATGCGATTGTGCCCCGCCTGGAACTGGCCTTTCCGGGGGAGGATCTCTACATAGAGGTTGCATCTCCAGGAATTGATAGAACTATAAAGGATGCCTCCGAATTTCAATTGTATATTGGTCGGGGGATACGGTGTTATCGCACTGATATTTCAGATTGGACCGCAGGGATTCTCCAGGAAGCGGACGATCATCACCTGGTGTTACGAGGAGCAAAGGGTACTGTGGAACTATCCTATGACAGTATTGCAAAGGCAAAATTAGATTATTCACAGGAGGTTGAAGACTGATGGCATCGGATATGTCCGAAGCGATCCGCCAACTGGTTCAGGATCGTGGTATTTCAGAGGAGCTGGTCCTTAAAACCATCGAGAACACCCTCCTGGCAGCATACAAACGAAGGTTTGGTACGGCTGACAATGCGGTTGTTCGCTTTAATGACGATTATACCAAGGTTTCAATTTTTGCAAAGAAAAAGATCGTAGACGGTGTGTATGATCCGGTTTGCGAAATTGATCTGGAAGAAGCCCGGGAGCTGGATCCGGAAGCCGAAATCGGTGATGAACTGCTGATAGAGATTGATCCCAAGGAATTTGACCGGGTTGCCGTGCAGAGTGCAAAGCAGACCGCCCATCAGTCTATCCGGGAGATTCAGAAGGACAGCCTGTATTCGGAATTCAAGGATAAGGTTGGTGAAATCATCATCGGCTATTATCAACGTGAACGGAATGGTACTATTTATGTAGACCTGGGTAAGGTAGAGGGTATTCTCCCCAAAAAATACCAGTCCCCCCGCGAAGTATATCGGGTAAATGACCGTATCAAGGCGCTTATTGTCGAAGTTACCAAGGGCCCTACAGGACTTCAGGTTGTTCTGTCTCGGACTCATACGGATTTTGTTAAGGCCATATTTGAACTTGAAGTGCCAGAAATTTATGACAAGACCGTAGAAATTCATAAAATTGTCCGGGAACCGGGCTATCGAACTAAGATTGCAGTCTATTCAAATAGGGACGATGTGGATCCGGTCGGAGCCTGTGTCGGTCTTAAGGGAGTTCGAATTCAGGCGATTATAAAGGAACTGGAAGGCGAGAAGATTGATATCCTCAAATACGATCCAGATCCCCGGCGGTTTATTAAAAATGCCCTGTCACCCGCAGAGGTTAAGGATGTCATCATACTGGATGAGGCAAAGCGTCAGGCACTGGCTATCGTGGCCGATTCTCAGTTTTCATTGGCAATCGGTAAGACCGGACAAAATGTCCGTCTTGCAAACCGCCTGGTAGACTGGAATATTGATGTCAAGACCGAATCCCAGTATGAAGAAATGGATATTTCTTCTGAATCCCGTAGGGCTGTTTCTCAGCTCTTTGGTGAAGAGGGCTCCTATGAGGAAGAATTCAGCCGTATAGCAGATCTGCCGAACGTTAAGCCGGAACTAGTTGATCTGCTTCTGGAAAACGATATTGAATATATCGAAGATTTCCTGGCCCTGTCTGATGAGGAACTGGCTAATATCAAGGGCTTAACAGAGCAGGATCTGGCTGAGCTGCGACAAATTATCGAAGAAAACGTAGAAATCATCGAAGAAGATGAAGATAACTACCAGGAAGAAATGGTTCAGGAAGAGGCCCAGGAGGCCGTTTCTGAGGAAATAGAAGAAGAGTATCAGTGTCCTGAATGTGGAGCAAAGATTACCCTTGATATGACCAGTTGTCCTAACTGTGGTATCGGGCTAAGCTTCGAATACGAGGACCAAGAGTAAAAGGTGGAATATGGCTGAGGAATTGGACGGAACGCAGAAACCAAAGGTAGAATTAATTAAACACCAGAAAAGCCCCAATACACAACCTGACCAGGAACAGGTAAAAACACCTGCAAATGTGACTGGATCAGGCCAGGCTGGAGTTTCAGCAGAACATGGTGAAAAGAAAAAAGTTGTTGTCGTTAAGAAAAAGCCCCAGGCAATTTCTGGCAGTCAACCCCAGGATGCTGCTCATAATCCAGTAAAAAAGCCTCAACCCAAGGTTGTAGTGGTTCCGTCTTCGGCCCAGCATAGTAAAGAACAGACACCCGTAACAGAACAGCCACCTGCGACAGAAAAGGTTCAGGAAGGGACTGCTCTTAAAACTGAGATGGCAAAACAAAAGCCGGCAGAAGAAAAGCCCGCTGAAACTAAAGAGACTCCAAAGGCTCAAGCTGCTAAACCAGCGTCTATGCCAAATACTCAGCGGCCCGCGGTAGCGGCTGGCAGAGTAGGGGGGCGACCTGTTGGAGGTCAAACTTCGGGCAACCGAGAAGCTGCAGAAAATCGTTCGAGTGCAACACCTTTTCCCCAGCGGCCCGCCTCAGCAGCAGGCCGTGTAGGGGGACGACCGGTAGGCAATACCAGCCGCAGCCCTTCCGGTAATGTACAGGGAGCTCCTTCGAGTCAAGGATATCAGGGCTACCAGGGCAATAGGCCCCAGGTACCCCGTCCTATGGGACCACAAAACAGGGATAATGCTGGTGCTCCCGGTCAGAGGAGTTCTGGTCCGCGTCCTCAAAGACCCGGTGGTTACACAGGCCAAAGGCCCCAGGGGCCGGGTGCCCGCCCAGGTTTTGGACCCCGGCCAGGTGGACCTGGACGAGGACCGAATATGGCGCCTCCTCCTCCTTTACCGGAAGGTAAAGGACCGGCAAAAAAGGCTTTTAAGGCGAAAAAGCCCACATACCAGCGGAAAGAAGAGGAAATGGAGGAAAAACTCCTCCAGATTAAGAAAAAGACCACTAAGATGGCCAATCCGGTTCCCAAATCGATTGACATTATGGAGGTCATTTCTGTTTCCGAACTGGCAAAAAAGATGAATCTCAAGGCATCGGACCTTATACAGAAGCTGATGTCTATGGGGATGATGGTAACTATCAACCAGCAGATTGATGCGGAAACCGCTACGCTCCTTGCGGCCGAATATGGTTGTGAAGTCAACATTGTAAGTCTCTATGATGAAACGGTTATCGAGAGCCAGAAAGATGATAATGAATCATTAAAACCAAGGCCGCCGGTAGTCACCGTTATGGGGCATGTTGACCATGGTAAGACAAAATTGCTCGACGCAATCCGTAGTGCCGACGTAGCCTCTGGTGAATTCGGCGGGATTACCCAGCATATAGGCGCTTATATGGTAGAAACTCCCCATGGGTCCATTACCTTTCTGGATACCCCGGGACACGAGGCTTTTACCAGGATGCGGGCCCGTGGTGCCCAGGTTACCGATATTGTGGTCCTCGTGGTCGCCGCCGATGATGGGGTCATGCCTCAGACCATCGAAGCCTTAAACCATGCGAAGGAAGCTAAGGTACCTATCATTGTTGCAATCAATAAGATTGATAAACCAGAAGCCAACCCGGATCGGGTAAAGACCCAGCTTTCCGAACTTGGTCTAATGCCGGAAGACTGGGGCGGTCAGACCATGTATGTGGAAATTTCTGCCCTTAAGAAACAGGGTATTGATAAACTTATCGATGCAATTCTTCTTCAGGCTGAAATTCTTGAGCTCAAGGCGAATTATGATTGCCGGGCAGAGGGCAAGGTGCTCGAGTCCCGTATTGACCATGGCCGTGGCGTTGTTTCCACCGTAATCGTTCAGCGAGGGACCCTTAAGGTAGGGGACTCCTTTGTGGCTGGTATCTGGCCTGGCAAGGTACGGGCCCTCTTTAATGACAGGGGGGAACGTATAGAGGATGCGACTCCATCCATGCCCGTGGAAGTGCTTGGATTTGAAGGTATTCCTAATGCGGGGGACCCGCTCCAGGTTGTGGAGGATGAAAAGACAGCCCGGGCAATCTCTATGAAGCGCCAGGAGTTAAAGCGCTTTGAGGATGCAAAGAATCTTAAAAAGATTACCCTAGACAACCTCTACGATACCATCAGTGACGGTGAGATCCAGGAACTTAAGGTTATTATTAAGGGTGACGTTCAGGGCTCCGTTGAAGCATTGCGTTCAAGTCTGGAAAAGCTTTCCACCAAGGAAGTACGGCTTAATGTTATCCAGGCCCTCCCCGGTGCTATCAATGAAGGAGATGTGGATTTAGCTGCCGCTTCCAATGCAATCATCATCGGCTTTAATGTCCGTCCGACACCCCAGGCTAAGGCTCTGGCAGATCAGGAAAAGGTAGAAATCCGCAAATACAATATCATCTACAAGGCTGTAGAAGAAATCCAGCAGGCCATGGAAGGTATGCTGAAACCGGATATGAAGGAAGAAGTGATTGGCACCGTGGAAGTCCGTGAAACCTTTAAGGTGCCAAAGGTTGGTACTATCGCAGGTTGTTATGTATTAACCGGCGTTGTCAAGCGCAGTGCCAGCGTCAACGTGATTCGCGAAGGCATTGTGGTTCACAGCGGTAAGATTGCATCTCTTAAGCGATTTAAAGATGATGCACGGGAAGTTGCTGCCGGATATGAATGCGGTATTGGTCTCGAAGGCTTTGATGATATTAAGGTTGGCGACCAATTCGAAGTATTTGAGATGGTAGAGGTTGCCCGAAAGTTAAGCAGTAACAACCAGGATTCAAAGGATAAATAATGTCCGAATTTCGCATAGAACGGCTGAATCATCTCATACAGGAAAAAGTGGGATCCTTGATTGTAGAAGGTAAGATTAAGGATCCCAGGGTTGGGCCCTTTCTTTCTATAACCAGAGTGGATGTGTCTCGGGATCTATCCTACGCGGACCTCTATGTTTCGAGCTTTGAAAGTGAAAATAAGCTTAAAAAGGGGGTCGTCGGCTTGCAAAGCGCAGCAGGATTCATCCAGGCTCAATTGAATCTGGCTATGCACATCAGACAAACCCCTAAGCTTCGATTCCATGAAGACCATAGCCTGAAAGAAGGCTTTGATATCGTCAAGAAAATTGAGGACCTGAATGCCGAAAGCGGCCAGTAATGCCGACGGATATCTATTACTATATAAAAAAAGCGGACTGACATCTTTTGATTCCCTGCATCAGGTTAAAAATGCCCTTAGAACAGGAAAAGTAGGCCATACGGGGACCCTCGATAAATTCGCTGAGGGTCTGCTTGTACTTTTAGCAGGTAAATATACGTCTCTGGTTCCCATTTTTAATGAACTTAATAAGGTGTATATCGGTACAATTCGCTTTGGTATAGAAACTGACACCTTGGATCCAGAAGGTACGGTCATTTCAACCGCCCCAGTTCCTACAAAAGAAGTAATTCTACAGGTGCTGCCACGTTTTGTAGGATCCCAAATACAAATACCACCAGCCTATTCAGCCATTCATATTGATGGTCAGCGGGCTTCTGAACGGATCCGCTCTGGACAGGCGGTAGAAATGAAAGGGCGTGAAATTACCATCTATTCTATAGAAGTGCTTGATGTTATTGAGTCTAGAGTAACAATAAAGATTCATTGTTCAAAGGGAACCTACATTCGCGCCTTAGCCCGGGACATTGGTAAAGCAGCCGGGTCCTGTGCCTACCTGGAGTCACTCAAGAGAGTAGCTGTTGGGCCCTTTAATAGTAAGGATGCGATTAGCCCTGATTCTGGAGAACTGGGCATGGATGCAATTCAAGGGGCTTTAAAGCCGGTAAGTCCAGAGTTATTTTATCAACTTAAGATACCCGTGCTACACCTGGATGCTTCGGATACTCCATATATTTTACAAGGAAGACCCTTGGGTCCAATCCTTACAAAATATGGGGTGCGAAATGATTCTGAGCTTATGGGTGTTTTTGCTGAAAATAACCGGCTGCTCGCACTCATAGAAACAGGTGGAACATATAGGCATGTATATCCTCATTGACTTTTCCTTGAAATTCAGTAAACTAATCAGGAAGGAATTTGTCGATTTTCTGAAGGACACGGAAATCTGCAATATCTGTCAATAGAATGGGTTTTTCGCAGCAGTTTTATGGCAAACTGCACCGGATTAACGTAAGCGTACCTCGTTGAGGCCGTACTGTTAATCGGGCGGAACCAGATGTATATTAAGGGGACTTTCCCTCTAACCCCAGGGAGTGAGCCTTATATATTTCATGGATACCCCTATTGTACAGGTACTGTCGCCTGAAGGCCGGTTACCCGTGTGGATGCAAAATCTAAATTCCTTGTAAGGCTGGAGTTTTACTCTCCACAGCCTGTATGCTGTATTTAGCAAATATAACTGCTATAGTAGTTTGTAAGGAGAATTGTATATGGCATTAACAAAACAGGACACCGTATCAATTATTACCAAATTTGGTAAATCCGAAAAGGATACGGGCGCCACGGAAGTTCAGATTGCTCTTTTGACCGAACGGATTAAACAGCTGACTGAACACTGCAAACAATTCAAGAAGGATAAATCCGGACAGCGGGGACTTCTGGTACTGGTTGGCCAGCGACGGCGTTTACTGAAATATATGCAGCGGACCAATCTGGAAGGATACCGCTCCTTAATCAAGGAATTGGGAATCCGCAAATAGTTTTGCAAAAAGCCCGGTTCTGTCGAAATGGCGCGGTGCGCGGTCGACGCCGGGCTTTTTTTATCCATAGGGTATAAAAATAAGTATTTCTGCTTATTTTTATACCCTATTACAGAGAGATGTTGAACCTGTTTTGGTTCAAATGATCCGTTTGACAGATAGTATTATCTGTTTAAATAAGTTAGGAAGCGTATGGTACAGAGAGTAACAATGCAAATTGGTGGAGAGGAATTAATCCTCGAAACCGGAAGAATGGCAAAACAGGCTAATGGTGCAGTATTTGCCCAATATGCTGGTGCTGCGGTAATCGCCACAGTCTGTGCGTCAAGCAGCGGCGAAGAGGATTTAGACTATGTCCCCCTCACCGTCGATTATAATGAAAAATATTATGCGGCGGGGAAAATTCCCGGCGGTTTTATTAAGCGTGAGGGGCGGCCCAAGGACAAGGAGATCCTTGTTTCCCGTCTTATTGATCGGCCCATGCGGCCCCTCTTTGATAAACGCTTTGGACGTGACATTCAGGTTGTTCCCACCACAGTTTCTGCGGATCAGGTAAATCCTCCGGATATTCTTGCAATTTTAGCATCCTCCGCAGCGGTTCATATTTCCGACATTCCCTTTAATGGTCCCATTGCGGGAGTACGGGTCTGTGCAATCGGTGATGAACTTATTGTTAACCCCACCTATGATCAGATTGATAAATCGGATCTTGAAATCGTCGTAGCTGGAACCAGGGATGGAATTACCATGGTAGAAGGGGGCGGCCGGGAAGTATCAGAAGATCTTATGATCGCCGCCCTTGAAAAAGCCCACCAGGTAATTATTCAATTCTGTGATCTCCAGGAAAAGCTTCGGGAACTTGCCGGAAAAGAGAAACTTCCGCTTTTGGAATCACAGACTGTGCTTGAAAATCGGGACGCAATCCGTGCTGCAGCCTTCCCAAGAATGCAGGAAGCCTGTTTTGTTAAGGGAAAGCATGAGCGGTCCGCCGCAATTAAGGCCGTAAAGGAAGATCTGGCTGCCCAATATGCGGAACAGCTCGCCGATGAAAAACAGATGAAACAGTTCAATGCCCTTTTCGAAGAAATGGAATATGAAATACTTCGTACATCCATTCTTGAACGGGGTATTCGGGTTGATGGTCGTGGAACCGAAGATATCAGACCTATCACCTGTGAGATTGGGGTCCTTCCCCGCACCCATGGTTCTGCCCTTTTTACCCGGGGTGAAACTCAGGCTCTGGCAGTAACCACCTTGGGAACTGTCTTTGATGAACAGATTTTTGATGATATCGATGGGGATAAAAGGGAACGATTTATTCTTCACTATAATTTCCCGCCCTTCTCGGTTGGCGAAGTAGGCCGCTTGGGAACAGGCCGCCGAGAAATCGGCCATGGGAACCTGGCCCGCCGGTCCCTGGAAGCCATGGTTCCCTCTAAAGAAGAATTCCCCTATACCATTCGTGTGGTTTCGGAAATTCTTGAATCTAACGGTTCTTCTTCTATGGCAACCGTCTGTGGTGGTACCCTGTCAATGCTTCATGCTGGGGTCCCCATGAAAAAGCCCGTCGCTGGTATTGCCATGGGGCTTATTACCGATGGAAGCCGTTATGCGGTCCTGTCGGATATTCTCGGCGAAGAGGATCATCTGGGTGACATGGACTTTAAGGTTGCCGGTACTGAAGACGGTATTACGGGTTTCCAGATGGATATTAAGATAGCAGGGGTGAGTCCTGAGATCATGCGAAAAGCCCTGGATCAGGCAAAACGGGGACGGCTCCACATTCTTTCCATCATGAACCAGACCTTGAATAAGCCCACTGAAAATATCAGTGAATTTGCACCGAAAATTGTTACACTGAAAATTGATACGGATAAAATCGGTGCCCTCATCGGTCCCGGGGGCAAAACTATTAAGGCCCTCTGTGAACAATATGGGGTAACCATCAATACTGAAAATGATGGAACCGTCACTATTTACGGGAAAAACTCGAAAAACGCTGAGGATGCCCGGGCGGCTGTTATTGGTATTGTAGAAGACCCTGAGGTTGGGCGTATTTATGATGGTGTAGTGAAGCGGATTATGGATTTCGGCGCCTTTGTCGAAATTCTCCCCGGCAAGGAAGGGCTCTGTCATATTTCCAAGCTGTCTCGGCAGCGGATTGCCAATGTTACCGATGTGGTTAAGGAAGGCCAGCATATACCGGTGAAACTTCTCGAAATTGATAAGATGGGTCGCCTGAACCTATCGTATATTGATGCAATCGAAGCCTCTGGAGATGAAAAACAGGGCCGGAGAGGTTAGTTGATTTTCGATACAACCTTTAACGGGGGGCTCCGGCTCCTCGTTGAGTCAACGGCCGCAACGGATGTTGCGGCCGTTGGTGTCTGGTACAACCATGGATCCCGTGATGAACCAGTTGAACTGGCCGGTGCGACCCATATCATTGAACATATGCTCTTTAAGGGAACAGAAACCCTATCCGCCACCCAGATCGCCCGCCGTTTTGATGCCATGGGCGGTCTTGTAAATGCCTTCACAGAACGGGAAACCATGGCCCTCCATGCTACCATTCCGCTTAGTGGCTTTACTGAAGCGGCCAGTATTTTATCCGATATTCTTACCTCTGCGCGTTTTGACAGAGATGAATTTAATCGTGAGCTGGTAGTCATAGAAAATGAGATAGTTGCAACCCTAGATGATGTGGAGGAAGTCGCCGCCGATGCCTTTGCTCAGCGCTATTGGGGTACCCATCCATTAGCTCGGCCTATTGGGGGAACCGTAGGGGATATAAAAAATAAAGATCGGGACCAGATTTTTAACTATTATAAAACACAATTTAAGGGGAAACCCCATCTTATTACCGTTGCGGGGGGCATTTCACCAGAATCGGTCATCAAATCCTTTGAACCATTACTAAATGCTAAAGCAGAGCAGCCCATCAATAATAAGCCAGATGAACCGAATGTACATGGTCTTCCCTATCATGTTATACAATCTCAATATGTTCAGATTTACTATGCCCTGAGCGGTCCTGAACATATTGATGACAGGGACTACTATGCCCTTGAAATAGCCAATGCTGCCCTGGGAGATGCCATGGGGTCCCGGTTGTTCCAAAAACTGAGGGAGGAGCTCGGGCTTTGCTATACAATATATAGCAGTCCTAATCTATTTAGAGATTGTTCCATGTTTTCTATTTATGGAACCTGTGCGGTTTCTAATACGGAGGAAGTCATGGAACGGATACATGCTGAATTACAAAAAATAATTGACCATGGCTTTACAGATGAGGAAATAATTAACGCCAAATCCCATTTAGCGGGAATGATTACCATAGCTGCTCAGGATGTGGAATATAAAATGCGGCGCCTTGCAAGGCAGGCCCTGTATAATAGCAAAATAGTAACCTGTAACGAGGCTATTGAAATCATTAAATCAATAGAATTACCGGACATTCAAAAAAGTCTTGGATTGTTTTTAGATCATCCGCCTGTTATTTTTGGCGCAGGACCAAAAGCTGCCGAGAAGCGATTTATTCGCTGTTTAGAGCAGATTCAAACTAAGGGACTCTCAGGCATCTACCTATGAGCAGAAATTCCCGGGGTTTATCCAGAACTCTTTTTCGTTATATTTTTACTGAAGCTTCGTTCTCATTTTTAGTTGCCTTTCTTTTTTTCTTTTTTATATTTTTTATCAACCAATTGTTACTGATGGCAGAAGAAATCCTTTCGAAAAGAGTACCCTTTAATCAAGTGTTGCTTCTGCTCCTTTACTCATTACCGGCTATTGTCGCCATGGCAGCCCCCTTTGCAGCACTGGTTGGTATCCTCATGGCCATAGGCCGTTTATCCTCAGACAATGAGGTGCTTGTCCTTTTAGCTTCTGGATTTTCCTATAAAGCCCTCTATATACCTGTTATTGTGCTGGGTTTACTTATATCCATAGTATCATTCATTGCTAATGATATTCTGCTTCCGATCGGCACCCTGGAGTTTGGAAAATTATATCGCAAGATCCTCATAGCAAGCCCTGCATTAGAATTGGAATCCAATACGGTTAAGCGCTACAAAGATACCATGATTATTACCGGTGAAGCATCCGGAAAAAAAATAGATAATGTCATCATTATTGATAGAACCAGCGATGGAGAGCGCCGTATAATCACAGCAAAACATACGGAACTTCTTTCCAATACGGCACAAACTGACTTAACGATTAATCTCTATAATGCATTTATGCAGACCTTCAAGGACAGTAATCGTCTCGATTACGATTATGCCCGCTCAAGGGTGCTTCAATATTCAATTTCACAATCTAATATCAGCCAGGTCTTTGGTTCTATAGGGCCCCGGGAAATGAGCTCTGCCGATGTTTGGAAGGAAATTATTAATAAACAGAAGGCGGTAAATGACAGAATTGAGAATAAAAAATATGTAATCTTGGAAAATGCTTTGCGTATAGAACGTTTAATTCGAAATACCACTGAACAACAAATCGATTGGAATACAATTTCTCAACAGAAGACAACATTATCTAATGATCTGAAAAATCTGCAGGATATTGGGGAGGATCGAAATTTAAAAATTTATAAACTTGAATTTTATAAAAAGTTTTCTATACCATTTGGTGCAATCTCTTTTGTCTTTCTCGCAATTCCTTTAGGTCTTTTTGCGCGTAAAAGCGGGCAGACTGTGGGGTTTGGTTTTGGGCTTCTTATTGCGGTACTGTACTGGGCATTACTCATAGGAGGTCAGACCATTGGCAGCCGGTTTGGATATTCACCGTTTTGGGCTATGTGGCTGCCAAATATCATGGCTATTAGCGTAGGAACCATATTAGGTTTGGAGCGAATAAGGCGATGATTCTCCATAGATATATCATTCGACAGGTTATTCCAATTTTCTTTGCAGCCCTGTTATTTTTTGTATTGCTTCTCTCATTAATAGATCTTTTTGCTAACCTATGGAAATATCTATCCTATGAAGCACCACTCAGTTCCATTGGAATGGTAGTAATACTCTATATTCCCAAATGTATTTCCTATGCATTGCCTATTTCATTGTTATTTTCTATCGCCTATGCATTCGGGGAGCTCTATTCCAAAAATGAATTGACTATTATCTTTACTTCCGGAATACCGCTATGGAATGCAGCTTTCCCTGTTATTGTGCTGGGTCTTTGTCTATCGATAGTTTCTTTCTTTTTTGATGATATGATTGTTCTTCCTACTCTTAAGGCAAAAAAAAGTCTTTCTCGTACATTACTGCATCAGCAAAATACAGGAAGCAATTCTGATGTGGTAGTGAAAACCGAAGAGGGACGTCTGGTATATGTGGTAGATTTTTATAATGATGAAGAACAAAGTCTGAATGGACTCACAATTATTGAACGCAATGCTGCAGGGGAACTTCTGAGTATTATTCGATCCAGGAAAGCCCTTTGGGATGGCACTGAATGGTCTCTTGAAAATCCCCTTATGTATCATTGGGATGGTGATACCTTTATCGCATCTATTTTGCCTGAAGCAATGCACTTTATGGAAAAGCCGGGAACATTCCGACGTAGTGCGATTGATGTGGAGGAATTGTCCGCAGCTCAGGCAGCATTATATATTCAGGATCTTAAACGGGCAGGGTTACCCATTGTATCTGCCCTTACGGATCTCTATAAACGTTATGCCTTCGCGGTTACCCCCTTCATCGTAATTCTGCTTTCACTGTCATTAGGGGGCTTTTTTAAGAAGAATGTTCTGTTAATGAGCCTGCTCTCCAGTCTCGTGTCGGCAGTTATTTATTATGTAGCCCAGATGATTTCCACCATGCTCGCTAAATTGTCTTATATACCACCCCTCGCTGGGGCCTGGGCCCCTGTTTTTATTTTTATTGTAATCGGTATAATCATGATACGATTTGCACGAACATAAAAGGAATATAAGATGGCAGAAACTATTTTTACCCTATTACATAGGGATGCTTCAAGCAAAGCCAGAACAGGTATTTTACAGCTAACCCATGGACCTGTAGAAACTCCAGTGTTCATGCCGGTGGGTACCAATGGAACCGTAAAAGCCATTACCGTAGACGATCTCCATGAAATCGGGTTTCAAATAATACTATCAAATACCTATCACCTTTATTTGCGTCCTGGAACTGAAGTCATTAATGCTGCCGGCGGGCTCCATACATTCATGCATTGGGATCAAAATATACTTACTGATTCGGGCGGTTTCCAGGTTTTTTCACTCGCCCCGTTCCGAAAAATCACTGAAGCGGGAGCAAAATTCCGATCCCATATAGATGGGTCTTATCATCTGCTCAGTCCAGAACGGGTTGTCGAAATTCAAAGTATTTTAGGCAGTGATATACAAATGCAATTGGATGTCTGTACCAGTTGGGGAACAGAATATAAGGATGCAGAAAAGGCACTAAAAATTACCGACAACTGGCTGAAACGGGCAAAAACCACTTGGGAAGAAGTTACGAGGGATGGATCTTACCAGGGAAAACTTTTTGCTATTGTACAGGGGAATTTTTATAAGGATCTTCGGCAACGCAGTGCAGAATCGGTTATTGCTGCAGACACACCCGGTATTGCAATCGGAGGGCTTTCGGTAGGAGAACCCTTTGAGGTTTTTTCTGAATATCTTGCCATTACCACTTCATTTTTGCCAGAACAGAAGCCCCGCTATGTGATGGGGATTGGTACACCGGAGTTTATACTCGAAGCTATAGAGCAGGGTATAGATATGTTCGATTGTGTGTTTCCCACCAGAACAGCCCGAAATGGACTGTTATTTACAAGACAGGGACCCATTACCATTAAAAAAGAAAAATATGAGTTCGATTTTAATCCTATAGATGCAGCATGTAACTGTAAGGTATGCCGAAATTACAGCAGATCTTATCTGCGACATCTGTATCGTACAGGGGAAATCCTTTCATCAATTTTAGCCTCCTATCATAATTTATACTTCCTTCACGATCTTATCCGTTCTGCCCGTCAAGCGATTAATGAAAATCGTTATGAAGCCTTTAAAAAAGATTTTCTGGCTTCCTATATGCAAGGCAAGGGGGCATAAGATGCTGAGAAAACCGCTGTTTTTTATACTGTGTCTGCTTCTTATTTCGCCATTATTTTCTGAGGAACAATCATTAATGGATAAACAGCGGGATATCATACGGTATGGTACGGAGACGGAAATTGCTAACCTTATCGCTACTCTTAAAAAGGATAATGCGACCTACCTTAATGATGAGCTCATAAAGATTGTGAAGGTGACACAAAATGTTAAAATATTGACCGGTGTATTTTCATTTTTTGCAGATCAAAATAAATCGGGTTTGGAAGAGCGGGCTGTAGAAATCATACAAAATCGGTATGATGAACAAAAAGAAACGGTACGCAGTGCTATTGATTATGTTGGTGCAGTAAAGGCTCAGGAAGCATTAAAACCTTTACAGGATATATTGGAGACCGAAGATAAATCCTTTATCAACTCTGCAATCCGTGCTATGGGTAAAATTGGAAGTAATAGTAGTACGGAAGATAAAAAAAAGCTGTTAGATTTTTTAATGAATTATTATAAAACAAAGGACCCCGCAGATGACGATAAGAATGCAATCCTTTTTGCTTTGGGGGAGACCGGTCTGGCGGAGGCGGTCGATTTTATCTCCGATATTGCTACAAATCCAGATGAGCGACCCTTTCGCAGAATGACCGCCCTGGAATCACTGGGAAAAATTAAAGATTCAAGGGGACTTGATGCTATTATAAAAGGGGTTAAAGATTCGGATCCCAATGTAAGAGCCTCGGCAATTTCTGTTTTAGGGCCCTTCTCCGGGAAAGAAGTAGAAAATACAATTTTAGAAGCTTTCCGGGATTCATTTTATAAAACCCGTCTTGCAGCGGCTAAAGCCGCAGGAGAACGAAAATTATCAAGCGCCGTACCCTATCTTAAATTCAGGGCAGAAAACGATGAGGTTGTGGCAGTAAAAGAAGCCGCAGTGAAGGCACTGGGACAAATAGCAAATGCTGAGGCAAGTTCAGCATTGTTTGACCTCTTTAATAAAAAGAATACTCCCGATGCTATTAAAGTTGTATCCGCAGAAATGCTCATGTCGATTGATGGTGCAAAATATAGTCCTGATATTATTAGAGTCTATCAGGAAGCAAAACAACAAAAGCAAAAGGCCCTTCAATCTGGTCTTGCAAAGGTCCTGGGTGATGGCAGGGCTACTAATTTAAAAAATATTGCCAAAGAACTATTAGGATCCACCGATGTGGTTGAACTTGCATACGGATTACAATTAGTAAAAAATAACCACTTCACTGATTTGGTAGATCTTATAAAACCCCTGTTGGACGAAAAAAAATATGGTTCCCTTGCCCAAAAGGCAAGGGAAACCATAGATGCTTTAGGATTACAGCCTTAGTCTTACAGCCTAAGGCCTAAGGCCGTAGCATGATGCCTTAAGGCCTTAAGCCTTATGAATTAAGCGTGTCTTTTATTTCTTTACCCGGTATTTCTATTGATCTGAGGAAGCTGTTCAAGGTTTGCAGCGGATCCTGGTACTTTTCAAACCGGATGTAAAGATCATAACCCTTAGCAGACTTAAGATGAATTGTCTTTCCCACACAGTCATATATTGGCTCTGCCCTTGTTTCGGGAAAGAATTCCGGCCGCCTGGGTATAAGAGTAAGCTGCTCACCATCAAAATGAACATCCGCAATGCGATGGGGAATAGGTACAAGGAAAATCAGAAAATCTGAATTATGACCCCCAAGGGTAAGCCGGTGACCAGCTTTCATAAGATGAACATTGCGTTTCCCTATAGCGGTATTCTGATCCTGGACAAACAGATTGAGCATAATGCGTCCAGTGGCACGGCGAATAGAAAGATTTGGTTCTATAATCAGTGATGGTTTAGCTGCTACAGAACCGGAATTATCCTGCAAAGCAGACATGCGTGGCACAATGGCGGTATGTATTTTGCTGTCGTGCTTTTTTGTTTCCACACCGGCGGATTTGATGAGTGAGGATTCCTGCTGTTTTTCTTCTGCTTTCTTTTTGGCAAATTCAGCCATAAGTTCCACAGTACTCGTATCTTTTTCCTGTTCCGATAGATTTTGTATTTGTTTTTCGGAACGATCCTTTAGTACGGGCTTTGAAATTGTTTCCTGTGGTGTATGCATTGCCTCTGCCATCGCAATACCAGGATTTTTTTGAAGTCTTCGCAGGACAAGGATGATGAGGACTGCTAAAACTGCTGCCAATAAAATACCCCCGGCTAAAAGAAGCAAGGGTACAATTTTAAGCATCAAACTGGATAATGTATCATTTACTATATCTGCTCTGACAAGTGCGCTTGGTGGATTGATACGAATGGATCCGGTAAATTGGGGCTCAATACGGAGTGTGACGGCACCGGGCTGATATGTTTCAGGTAGACCTATAAATAAATTGAGAACCGATTCTGACCGGGGAAGAATTTCTTTAAAGGATTTTTTTCTCTGACGATCTATACCTTCTACTAAAATAGCCTTTGTTTCAAGATATACCGTATTAGGGGAAGGATTCTTTACTCGAATTGGAACTGAAAAGTCCCTCGTTACCTTGCCCACCGCATCAGGAAATTCAACAGAAATTGCACCAATCGTTGTGCTGATAATTTCTGAACCCTGGTCTGGATTAAGATCTGTGACAGGTATATTCAATTCCTGGGCCACTACGGGCGATACATCCTTTACCCCTCCTGTTTGTGATGCCGGTTTTGAAGCATTATTTTCTACAGGTTCAGTTTTTGTTGTCTCATTGGTCCTGCCTGACGATGACGATGCAGCACTTTCTGTAGATTGGGTTCCACTAGTACTCGTTGCAGGTTTTCGAACCGAGTTTGTCTTAGATGTCAGATCCTGAGGAACCCTGATATAGTAAAATATCCAGCCATTCCCCTTTAATTTCGCAGAGGCATCGCTGATAGCTATTTGTAAATTTTCAGCACTTAGCCCCGCATTTGGGCTTGTAGGCGCAGGCGAATGATCACCGTCGGTGATGAAAACAACTGTTTTAGATCTGTTTTCTGGTAAATCATTCAAATAACGGCTCGTATACTGCAGGGCAGCAATGATATCAGAATATTTATCCAGGGGATACAATAATAAAAGCCGCCCCATAATAGTTTCGATATCACCTATGCCTTCAATTTTGCGGGAAATTTCAGTTTTTGCAGTTGATGAGAAGGAGATAAGATGAAAGGTGTCTCCATAACGTAAAAAATCCTTAAGTAAAGGTCCAATTACATATTCAGAGACTTGTTTATTATGGGCATACATACTAGCAGATGTGTCTAGTACTACTACCAGGTCAATAGCTCCCTGGTCATTTCCAAAAATGAAACCTGTAATAAGCAAGCAGAGCACTATTGCTATGTTTCGTTTTCTCATTGCCCTTTTCCTACTTTTTCGCTTGTAATAAAACTGAATTACAATTGCACATGCTACTATGCAACTGTAATTCAGTATCCTCTTTTACTTTAAATCTGCGGCTTTTATTGATTTAACGGTATATTTAATCTTGGTATCATTGATGGAAAATTCGAACTGCTCTCCAACCTTTCGGTTCAGGATGCTGCCACCAAAGGGTGACAGATAAGAAATAATGTTATTATCCGGGTCGGATTCCCAGGGCCCAAGGATTGTATAGGTTTCTTCAATCCCCTTGCTTTCATTATGAAGCACTACAACGGTGCCGAAGGATACCCGACTTGTGTTTACAGCGGAAGGATCAAAAATCTGGGCCCGCTCAATCTCGTCCTTAAGTTTAGCCACTGTCGCATTAAGTATTTCCTGTTTTTCCTTGGCAGCCTTATATTCGGCATTTTCACGGAGGTCGCCAAGCGAGAGGGCAAACCCAATTTCTTTTGAGTTTGCGGGCACCTCAACTTCCATGATATGCTGCAGCTGCCGCTGCTTTTCCTGGTATTTGCTGGAAGTAACAATGAGACCTCTGGAAATAACCGTTTTTTCTTCTGAACCAAAGAATTTAAAGGTCGGATGTTTATCCAGAATCCGGTTGCGAAGCTTCATTTTAAGTGCCGGATCCAGATCCTTTACATCATCGATTAAGGTATAAATGCGGGTAATTGTATCCGTATCTACCCGGTCGATGAATTCATCCAATACACCATCTTTAAAGAGTATGGTATGAACCTGTTTGTTAATTTTCCTGTTTTCAGTTGTTTCCCGGTGGTTTTCAATTTCCCGGTAGGTTAAATCGAGGATGTGGATGAGGGTAATTAACTGTTTTTCAAAACTTAAACCAGTTTTTTCAAACCAGTCCTCCTGGCTTACATTTTTAAAGAGCCATACCACCGCTTCACGATTATTTAAATCACGATAGTTCTCAAAAATGTATGCAGCCATTGAAACCAGCTTTTGTTCATACCCTTCCTTTTTAAGGGTGGTAATGATTGAATTGGAAAGCGCATAGGGGAAGAGCTGAATATAAATATCAGCCCAATTAGGGATAAATAGCTTGATATGATGTAGAAATTCTTCTTTAAGCTTGGAATCCTTAAGGGCGTTAAAAAGACCTGGCAGGTCCTCAATCTCCTCAAATAATTCTACAAAATTGAATTGCAGACCCGTATTGAGATAGGGGAACCGTCCAACCAGGTCTTTTACAAACAGATATGATGCAATAACCTGTTCATTCACCTGAGTGTAGGACTTAAGGTAGCCCGCAAAGGAGTTAAACATCTCCGAAAAATATTCAGAATCCGGTTCCGTATCCCCAACTGCAAGAAAGTCTCTCAGGGTCTGCAGACGGTCAAAGAAATTCCGTTCAGCCTTAAACTGATTGAACAGCTTTTCCTCTACACTGATAGGCCGTTCGCGGACGATATATTCATCAATCTTATCGGGATTTACACCAAAATTAGGATCCGATTTAAGGATATCCCGTGCTTTCGTACTCCAGGTTGTCCATTCGCCGGCAGATAATATCCCTGGTACAAGTTCGGCCTTTATTCGTTTCATATCGCAGGAATTATCAAAACTGCGGATAATAATTTTAAGGGTCCAGGCAATATCATCCTTAACTTTTTCATGCAGTTTTTCTTTTTTCTGGGTAGCCTTAAGGACCCATATATGGTCCTTTGCCAGGGTCTGGAGCGCGCTGACCGCCATTTTAAGAGACATGGTGTGTCCCCGCTTTTTTGCAAAATCAATGGTTATTTCATCACCAACGACTTTTGCAATTCGACCAACGCCCCAGGTGCGGTGGAATACAAAATTGCCCGTATCAAAGGCAATATGTTTTTCAAAGTCTGCAATTGCCTCATGCACATTCCGCCAGCTTTGAGCCAGGTTGGACATTTTTATATATTCTTCTAACTGACTATGTTTAGCATACTTTTCACGGACACATTCAACTAATTCTTTTCTCGCCAGTGAGTCCCGTTCATCGTAGGTAAGAATTATTTTAAGTATTTCGATGGCGGTATCAATTTTTTTCTGCTGTTTATAGACCTGGTACAGTTCCTGAAGCAGCAGGGCAGCCTTGTCCTCACTGATATTCTTTGCCACCTTTCTCTGTACATGGAGGAAGAAATCCAGCTCTTTAGGGCAAAGCTCAAGCAATTTTGCCCAAATTTCACGGACATTGGTAAAGAGTTTTTTATTTACATAGCGGTGCAGGGCTTTTTTATAGTAATCGATAGCTTCTTCGGTCTTTCCCTGTTTTTCATAATATTCAGCCAGATCCTTAGCGATGTCAGCTTCTTCGTAGTCTACCTTGACCAGCCGTTCCCAAACACCATAAACCGCTTCCTGGTTCTCTTCATTCAGGTAGCATTCTGCCAGCATCCGCAGGGCATATTTGGACTCACCGTAATCGAGAATTCGTTCACAAAGATATTTTACGATGGGCCATTTATGGTTATCGACAAAGATAGTAATAAGGGACACGAGGGCTGCATCATCTATAAGCTGACGGGATAGGGCAATCATTCCTGAAAGGTACAGGGCAATGATACTATTCTTTGTATGACCCAGATGCTCGTCGCAAAGTTGTTTTACCTCATCATAGGCCCGTTTTTCCTTGGCTTCCTTTAAAATCTGATCCAATTCTTTGAATTGGTTCGTTGAATAGTTGCTTAAAGTGGCCCGGGTCCACTTCTCTTCATTTAAAAGTTCCTGTACATGTTTTAGGAGAGCTTCTGACATTCTCTAACTCCTGTCCCTATAGGGAATTCTATCTTAATCGCCTGTTCCAATCAGACGAAAATTAATTGATATACCGTTCATAAATTGACTTATCCAGAACTCTGATCTTCAGCAGCACCTCTTCAATACGGGAAGCATCTTCTCCGGATCGGACATAATGGTCGATGAGCCAGAAATACCGGTTTATAAGCCGTGGTATTAGTATCTGCTGCTGGTCTGGCCTGTCCCGTAATTCATTTTCCATGGTGAATATGGATTGCTTCAGTTTTCCCAGTTCAATAGCCCTGAGTTCCCGCTTAACATTAAAAACACCGTACAGCACTCCATATACGGGGATCCATTCTTCCAATTCGGGGCTTTTATAACCCATTTCCTGGACCTTCTGCTGCAACCTGAGGATAAGATCCGATTCCATGGAGCGGAGATCAATCCGCTGAGGATTGATAAAAAAGGCTTCTCTAAAGAGAACCTTTGCCATCCGGGTCTCATCCACCAGGGCATATACATCGGCTAATTCGGATATGGTCTCAGCATCATCCTTCTTTGATGCAGCCGCCTCTTCCAGATAGTGTAGAGCCTGCTCATAGTTCCCCACACCCTTATAACAACGGCCAATCCGAAGCAGTAATTCACTATCCTGCTTATCTCCTCCCTCCTGCGCCAATTGTTTAAAACAAGCCAGGGCAGAAGAAAACACATAGCGCCGTATGGCGTAAATACAACGGTCATAAGGGGAGGGTCCTATTCGATCCAGGAACCCATAAAAAGCTTTCCATTGGGTGAGGAAAAACTCTCCCTTATTAAAAAAATCCCGGATTTCTTCAGCCCGTTTTGCCTGTTCTATCCACCAATTGACACATTTTAAGGCATAGACAACTTCCGGATCTTCAAAGTCTATCTGGAGCGCTTTTTCCAAAAGGGTCATCGCCGATGATGCATCAGAGGTTTTCAGCTTATCATAGGCTTTCTGAAGGAGCCCCTGTATTGACGTTTCTGCATCCATGACTTGAATAAGAGGGGAATATCTGATAAAACATCCGACCTCATTTGTCCTATTATACCATTTCCTCGGTCTTAGTCAATCACGGTTACCTTTACAAGCTCCGGTTAGCAGTCTATCATAACATAACTATGACTACACATCTAATAGCCCCATCAATACTTTCTGCGGATTTCTCAAGAATGGGTGAGGCGGTCTCTGAAATTCAGAATGCAGAGGCTGATTGGGTCCATATTGATGTAATGGATGGCATTTTTGTACCGAATCTGACCTTCGGCCCAAAAATGGTTGGTGACCTGCGGCCCTATACGGACTTGCCCTTTGATGTTCACCTGATGATCGAAAAACCGGAGCAGCTTATCCCTGCTTTTGCTGAAGCGGGAGCAGATTACATTACCTATCATTTAGAAGCGGTGGTGCATGCCCATAGAACTGTCCAGCTGATTAGAAGTCTTGGAAAAAAGCCGGGAGTCAGTATTGTCCCCTCCACACCGGTTAGTTTACTCACGGAACTGCTTCCTTTTGTCGATCAGGTCCTCATCATGACCGTAAACCCCGGTTTTGGAGGACAAAATCTTATAGAAACCTGTCTGGACAAAATACGATCCCTTGCTGCAATCCGGAAAGAATTGAATCTGAATTTTCTTATTGCCGCCGATGGAGGAATAAATATTCAGACCTCACCCAAGGTTCGGAACGCAGGTACGGATGTTCTCATTGCAGGCTCAGCCTTTTTTTCAGCCGCGGATAAAAAACAGTTTGTTAAGGTTTTAAAGGGAATTTCCTGATTCCGGCTTTCTCTTGATTTTGTACGCAGGACAGCCGAAATTAGTACTATAAACAGGAGCGCCAGTGATGGTTTTAAAACGTACATCCCTTACCATGGTTCTTATGATCTGCATGTGCAGCTTTACTTTTGCACAAACTCCTAAGGAACTGTTAGACAAGGGCCTGGAATTGTATCGTGACGGAAAATGGCAGGATGCGGTACTGATGTTACGCCGGGTTCAGACCAGCACGGATGATGGGGCATTGAAAAATGACGCCCTTTACTGGATCTCTTCGGCTGAACTCTTTGCCGGTGCCTATGAAGCGGCACTGCAGGATGTGGAAAATTATTTAAAAAATGTGCCTTCCACGGATACAAAATATTACGAAGCCGTCTATAATAAGGGCCGCATCCTTTATTATTTAAATCAGTATGATGGTGCCATCCCGGTGTTTAAAACCTATGCTGATGCGGTGCAAGACCCGAGCCGAAAATCGTCAGCCTATTATTGGATTGGTGAATGTCTTTTTGCCCTGGGCCGTCTGGAAGAAGCCCGAAATACCTTTTTAATAATTACAGAAAAATATCCCCAGAGCCCAAAATATGAGGCTGCAAACTATAGAATTGCCCTGGTGGACCAAAAAAAAATAGAGAATGAACTGCTCAATTTACTTAAATGGAGTCATGAAGAATCCCTGAGAACCGTAGAAGAATATCAGCGAAGAGAGCGGGCCTATGAACAGGCTATTTTAGCCTACCAAAAGCGGATTGCTGATATGCTTAAGGATACCCATCTGGCGGATCTGGAAAAGGAAAATAAGGAACTAAAACAGAGACTTGCAGAGGCTGAGGC
>ERZ795050.2022-NODE-2022-length-23872-cov-9.416299_pt1 | contig 23872 bp, 25 predicted proteins | sample MGYA00375134_ERZ795050 | MGnify/ENA primary metagenome ERZ795050 (study PRJEB30179, sample SAMN05720221) | activated sludge metagenome | isolation source: Anaerobic digester | place: Japan | collected 2015-05-26 ... | reverse complement strand
AATATCATCGCATGCCCACGTCCACTTGGGAAGATGCACTTGACCGGACGCTTACGATCTTGTGTACGATCATGTCGTAGCCCGCTCCCCCCGGAATGTTACCTGCTCCATCCCTCTTGACACATGCCCTGGGGTCAAACTGAGGGTCGTGGGTCTGGTTAATCCCCAGGATCGTATTGCCAGCCACATCCTCACCCCACATGCGGACCTGACGATGCCACCCGTCGTATTCATGCGTCTGGATCGTTGAGAGCGGGAATTGGCCGTGACCAAGGTCGTGGCAGCCAAGGAGGATATACAGGCTTATCGGCTGGCTTGGGCCGAAGGTGCCCTCAGTAGCGGTCTCAAGTTGGATTGTGTGCTTGCCCTCCTGCCTGGGGATGGCTTCGCTGAATGTGACCCACGGGTCAACGGTGCCCGTTACCCAACGGGTGATCCGGGTATCGACAGTGTTGGGCACGATGGCGAGCCAGTCGTTGGCCTGCAACTGCCATTCGCCCAGGTAGACGCGCCCCGCGCCCTGGATGTGGTAAGGGTCAGAGACATCCAGCTGCCGGACGAAGGGCCGGAAGTTATCCACAATGACGTTCTGTGTCGAATCGTCGACGTCGGTGTCATTGCCCGCTTGATCAGTTAGGGACACGTCAACACGGTACTGACCGTCAGGAAAGAGCGCCACGCCGTACCAAGGGACCGGCGCCTCGTGCGCCGGGTCCTCCGAGCCATTGGCCAGTAGGCTGCGGTCATTCCACTCGTCACCTGTGCGCGCATCCGTGTCCCAGTAGTAGTCTTCATCCGCGGCATCGTAGTCGTCGTTGTTATTCTTATTCGTCACAATCCACCAGAACGCACCGCTGCTTGTCCAGGAGCCTGGACTGGGGCAAGTGCCAGAGTCTTCGTAGTGTGCAAAGGATGTGTTGGCTACCAATGGGTAATTGCCGGTATCGAAATCATGCACAACGACCCATGCGAGGTTCCCATGTCCACAGTTGACTATCCTGCGCAGCACCTTGAAGTGGAGGCGGTACACATTAAGGTTCCACGACCCGACGAACTCGTCGTAGCCGTTTACAACGGCGTCAATGTTGCCCCACAGCTTGGGTTCAGATGTGGCGAAGTACGTATTGCCTCTCGCGCTAGCGTTGGTGCGGAAACGCAGTCCCCCCGCCCAGGGGTCGCTCGTGTCCACAGTAGGAGACAGGTGGTCGATCGGGTTCACTTCGACACCGTTGTAGTAGTGACAGTAATGAACATGATCTGTGCAGGGCGGGGCCCAGTTAGCCTCGTGGTAGACCTCACACACATGGTAGCCCAGAGTCACGCCTTGTGGGTTGCCGTATACCTCGATCTGCTCGATGCGCCACGGAGGCAGTCCATCCGAGAAGTCCACATGCCAGTACACCACCTCCCAGCCCACGTTCGGGGCGTTCTTCTCTTGGCGTATGTAAATGGCCTGCCCGGATGCGGGTGCCCCATCGTCAAGATCGTAGAGGTCGTAGACCCATCCAGTAGCGGGTGCGAGCACGTCGGTGCCGGCGGCCTTGGGGATGTCTATGCCGTTGTGGTAGTAATGTGTGTCCGGCGCGCTGAAATTCTCATGATCGCCGTATGCATTAGAGACGGTGTGCTCATCGTCCTGGGGCGCGAAGGGCCACCCAACACCCAGCGTGACTGCAGGCATCAGGGCGACAAGCGCTGCCGCAACGACGATCACCTTGCACTCTCTCTTACACCACATCTTCTGTCTCCTCTTCTCTCATGAGGTGCGGGGTGGCTGGGCTACCCCGAGAACGCCAGTTGAACGACCTGCCGGGCCTCCTTCAGCATGTAGAGCAGCTTGCGGCCGTCGAGTGACCAGATCAAGGGCGATACCGGATACCCCGTCCCCGGTGACAACTCGCGCTCAACCTGCACCGAGCCGTCCCTGCCATGCACCGCGATGCGGTACTGCCTCCTGAGACCGCCGCTCTGCACAGGACCGACTTCCCTCCCCCAAACGATGGCCACATGGCCGGAGGACGACGGGGCGATGTCGCCGATCTCGCTGTAGCCCTGGGGTGGTACGATCGAGTACAGCTTCGTAAGCGATGAAGCGTCGTACGTGTCCACGTGGGAGGCCCCACTTGATGTGACGAGATACTGCCCGTTGGCACAAAGCTTCACCATGGGGTTGGACTGCATCGCCTGTGACTCGGCTGCCTTCTTGCCATCACGGTACACGACAATGGCTCTCCCTCTTCTGCCGGCGATGGTCGCTCCGTCATAGGACACACTAGTAGCGTAGATGCCCTCGATAGTGGCCACCAGCTTGGCGTCTTTGGCTGAGTAGATACGGGTAGACTGCTCCTCCCGACTGCTGGCCACAATGATAGCGCCATCGCCAGAGAAGTAATGCTGTGCGGCGGGTCCTCTATACAACACCTGTCGGCTGCAAACTCCCCCGTCGCTTGAGAGGATCGCCGCGATGATAGAACCGGATGGTTTCCGTGGCGCCATCATGGAAACCTGTTCCCTGTACATCCCGAACACTCTACCCTCCGCTAACACGACCCCTCCGGCGAAGACGAGAGCGTCTAGGCGAAGAAGAGCCTTTGGCACATCGTAGGCTAGCATGCCCGCGTCGAACACACGAATTGCCTCGACCCCCGTCTGACCTTCGCTGATGAGTGCGTAAGCATCGCCGGGGCCTCGTGTCAGTCGCGCGTCCACGCCCGGTGTCAACTCGTGCTCACCCAGCCGTCTTACGTTGCCTTGCTTGTCGAGTCTGTGAACGATCAAGCGCCCGGGGTGTCGCTCCTCGAACCACGCGGATGGTGCACTTGACCAACTGAAGCTTGTCGGCTCCACGAACTTGAGTGTTGCGTTCCCCGTGACGGTGAGCACTGGCGTTTCCCGTCCGGACTCCACGCGCCCCCCATGGCCCATCAGTGCTGTCGAGGGGGCTCCTCTGCGCGGATGGTCACCCTTGGCGCCCGCGCCCATGTCGTGCCCAGTCCCAGCCTGTGGTTCCCCAGCAGCGCTGCCCGCCCCTTGCTTGGGGGGCCGCTCACGCAGTACCACATAGGCCAGCAGACCAAGAACGACAGCGACCACCACAACCGCTGGGACCAACTTGGTTGGCGTCATCTCTACGCCTAGCCTCCACTTGGGACTCCGTGATGCTCTCTGTCCAAGCCCCCTGCTCGCAGGCACCTGCTCAGCGCTCAACAGCACCGGCGGCCTGCTGCATCCAGCCGTGCCACCGCGCGGCGTTAGTGCCGAAATCAAGTCCCGTCAGCGCGCCGAGTGCCTCGGCCACGCCACGGCGAAAAGCATCGGCCTCCCCGGCCGAGCTAAAGGCACCCTCGGGAGCCGCTAGCGCGGCCACGAGAGCGGGCACTGCCTCTCTGCTCCCGATGCGTCCCAAGGCCGTTACAGCGAAGTGAGCGGCTTCCTCTTTCTTCGGTTTGGCGATGATGTCACACAGGACATCGACGGCTTCCACCGCCTTCCGCTTGCCAAGGGACTCGATAGCCTGTCGCGCCACCTCCCTCGACGTGTCGCCCACGGCCTCGATGAGACGCCGGGTCACCTCCTCTCCCTCCAAGCGGTACAGGCTGCGCAGCGCCGCGCATCGGATACGCGGATCGCTGTCCGAGGACAGCCGCAGCACCGCCTCTCGGGCCGCTGCCGCCGGTAGACGGGAGAGTACAGCGATGAGTGTCTTGCGCCGAGGGTAGGGACACGCCGTATCCAAGGCTGCCGTTGCGATGGGTTCCGCCTCTTCGTCCGTCTTCAGGCGCTCCATCCAGTCATAGGCTTGTTCCGCTAAGGTAGGGACCTCGCAGGATCGCAGAAGAGCCTGTGCAAAACCTTTCCCAGACAAGGTCGAGAGGACATTATGTGCACCTTCTCTGACGTTGGCCCGCTTATCGCTCACAGCCTTCAGCAAAGCGGGAACGCCGGCGGCACCTATCACAATGAGCTTCCGTTGCGCCCGTTGCGATTCATGCCTCTCCGCGCTTGCGAGCATGTTCACGTTCGCCGCGGCCTCGTCATCTTCTCGCGCGGGCCGCGTGGGTGCTGGATGCCCCTGCCCAGCAAGCATCTCCCCGCTACTGCGGGGAGGTGGCACACCCTCGGGGCGTCCGTAGTTCGGTGGTTGACGGTAGACGGTCACACGTGCCACAGGAAATGCGACAACGAAGGCACCCGCGCACGCAATGCCGATCATGACGAGTCTTGCTCTCGTAGGGTGCATGTCAGAATGCCCCCTTAGCGTTCATGCCCATCCTTGTCCGCCATTCCATGTCGCGCTGACGGTCCAGGCGGTCCCGCTCGGCCTGCTTGACTCGGTTGATGCGGAATCTCTCGACGGCCTCCAACTCGTCTGCAGGCAAGGCCAACTCGCTCTCTATCGTGCGGACCATTGCCAGAGAGCGGGAGCGCACATCGTCGTCCCAAGGGATTCGGGTGAGCGGTTGGAGCATCTCCAATGCAGCCCGCCGATCTCCCATCCACCAGATGGCCTGTCCCAGGGCAAGCTTCAGTCGCTCAGCGTCATCTGAGTCCGGCTCCAGCTCCAGTGCAAGCCATGCACACACCGCGGCCTCCGCGAAGCGAGCTTCCTGCAGGGCTTGCTGGACAGTGACCAATGTCTTGCCAGGCTCAGCCTGAGAACGCAGGATTCGGACCAGGACTTCGCGGTCCCCTGAGATTGCTGACAGTGGCCCAGCCAGGAATGGGCTGCCAGAGGTGCGGGGTGCTCCCTGCGCCACCAGGTTCACCACGGATAGCGCCTCTGCATCCCTACCTCCCCTTACCAGTCGCGCTGCCCGAAGGAGAAGCTTGTCCTGCGTCATCTCCTCTCGGCTTCCTATTCCCGAGACGATGGCATCCAACTGGTTCTGGTAGGCGTCCCGCAGCACCCGGTCATCAAGCGCTGTGGCCACTTTGGTGCCCAGCTCCAACCATAGGCGCCTCTCGTCCTTCGGCTCGATGCCGTTGGCGAGCATCTCGGCGATCCCATCCCTGGCCTCATAGAGCGTCAGAAGCTCCCGTGGCGCCCACCCGTCCTGAGGACGAGGCTTCCCGAGACATGAGGCGACTGACCACTCGATTGCCAGCCTCTCGCGGCTCAAGGATGCGGCGATTCTCGATTTGTCGGGGGAACTGCGAGGTTCCTGGGGAGCGCGCTTAGCTCCAGGCCCGGCCTCAGAAGCGACAGCCAACCCTTGCGTGCTGGATGGAGCAGAGGCCCTCGGCGCCGTCAACCACCCGGCGAGCAGCCCGGCTGCGGCGGACAGCATGACCGCCACAGCCACAATCCCTCCGGATCTCACCAAGCGGCGAGGAGATGGCTCGGAATTCGCTTTGCCTTCTTGCCTCTGCATTCAGCCCCCTCCTGGACAGAATGGCACCGCGAGGTTTCCTGGCACACCCGAAGGGCGCGGCAATCGCGCCTGTCAGAGACGACTGGTGGGATGACCAGAAGGTGCGAACCTGCGTCCCAGGACGCCCTCATCGTTCACGCCTAGATTGTCGCACACCGTAGTCGATTGTCAAGCGCATCTTCGAGTCCTCGGAGACGGCCACGACGAACGTGGCCTCTGAAGCCCCGCCAGGGACATCGAGCCGGTACCGCACGGTGACGGATGCGTGGACCCCGCTTCGAACCCGCGATCCTGGAGCGCATACCTGGATTCGAACCCGCGATCTTGACCTGCGGCAAGCTGCAGGATCACGGTCGGCTCGGATGAACCGCCTTGGGAGGACGGGAGGAGACGAATGGGATGGCCAGCGGAGGGAGGCCGAGCGGGCAGAGCGGAAGGCTATGCCGCGCAGCGAGTTACGTCGAGCACCCGAAGCTCAAGGCGCGTGGGCTTGGCCGCGTCGATGCGCCACGTGAAGCCGATGACGAAGCCGGATTGCTTCTTTTCGGCTACGACGGGCGCCCCCGCTACCAAGTGAAAAGAAGAATCCGAGATCGCGGGTTCGAAGCGAGGTAGGCTCGCAAAGTCTGGCAGGGCAAACACTTCGGCTCGGCCCTCATGATTCTGGGGGTCGAGCCGAACCTGTCTTACGAACGCCCGGATCACCCTCCGCTGCTCGTCAATCGTCCCTTCCTTCATCACGTCCGCGAACGAGCGCAGCATCTCGACGACCGCGCGCATGGCCTCGTCGAGGTCCACGTGCGCGCCTGCGGCCCGCTCCAATTCCTCGATCTTCGGGGAGATGTCCATCAATTCCTGCTTGAGTTCGGCGATGCGCTGGTCGGCGAACTCGCGGTTCTCCCGCGTCAGGTTGTCCAGGATGTTGTTGATCTTCGCTCGGACCTGTTCCCTCTGCTCGCGCAGGCGGAGGAGTTGCTCTGACGCACCTTCCTCGGTGACGCCCAGGTACTGCTTCACGACGCCCCGCAACTCGGAGGGGTCCGCCGCTTCTACCATGCGGCGGATGTGGTTGCCGATGGTGTTGACCAGCAGGCCCTCGATCATGTCCCTGCGGATGATGTCCCGCTCGCAGATCGTCGTGCCCTTCATCACGTAGCCGCCGCAGGCGTAGTACTCGTTGATGCTGTGCGAGCCGTCCTTCCGCGGCTTCCCTCCCTTCGTCGTGTAGCCCTGCCATCTGTGCCCGCAACGCTCGCACACGATCACCCCGGTCAGCAGGTACCTCGACTTGGCGCCGCGTCCGCCGCGGTAGGTCTGGGTAGACCGGCGCCGGCGCTCTCGGCGGAGGGCCTTCGACTTCTCGAACATCGCCCGTGGGACAATGGCAGGATGGGCATCACGCGTGACGATCCAGTCCTGCTCGCCGTTCCTGTCGATGGCGCGCCGGCGCACCTTCGGCGTGGGGGCGGGTGCCTTGCCGCTGATCTTGTGGAACTTGGCGAAGGACCTCCGGTTCCAGACCGCGTCGCCGGCGTAGGCGGGGTTCATCAGGATGTCGCGGATGCTGGTCATGGCCCAGTCGTCGCTGTGCATCTCCGACCACTGGCCATTGCGTGGCGACGGGATGCCCTTGCCGTTCAGGTGGTCGGCGATCTTCTTGTAGCCCAGGCCGTCGCGGACGTAGAGGCGGAACATCTCCCGCACCACGGCCACGCGCGCGGGGTCACTGAGCACCAGGCGCGCCCGGTCCTGCTTGGAGGTCAGCAGGGCGTCTCGCCGGTTGATCACCCGCTGAAGCTCGCCCTTCCCGTTGAGCACCTGCTTGCTCCCGTCGGGCATGAAGCGGACGATCATCAGGAACTCGCCTTGGGCGTTGCAGTAGGCCAGGTCGTAGCCGTAGGGCGGCGTCCCACCCATCCACCACCCGCCGTCGGCCTTGCTCAGCAGCCCGCGGATGGTCACCTTCGAGAGGTCGCGGAGTTCCTGGCGCGCCTGCCACTGCTTCACGGGCAGCAGGAGGTCGTCGGTGTCATCGCCGTTGAAGTTCTCGGCGACGTAGACCACCTCGACGCCGGCCTTGCGGAGCAGGTAGCGGTAGTGGCCCGTCTCGTCATTGTCGAGGCGGCCGAACCGCTTCACGTCGTAGACCAGGATGTAGTCGAAGGGCCGGCTGGGCTGCTGGGCGTCCTGGATCATGCGAAGGAATGCCGCGCGGTCGTCGGCCCCCGCGCCGCTGATCGCATCATCGGTGTACCAGTCCAGGATCTCGTAGCCGGCCTTCTGGGCGTAGGCTTCGACGGCCTTCCGCTGGTCGCCGAGGGACTGCTCCTGGCGGTCCGTGGACCGTCGTGCGTAGCCCACGGCGGGCTTGTGGCTCCGCGTCCTCGTCTTGTCGGTCATGGCGGCCTCCTTTCCTGTGGTGGCCCGGTCGGGGGGACATAGGGGCATGTTCCGCCGCGGTAGTCAAGGCAATTCTTGCCCTGTGTGGGGCGGATTCCCGCGGCCGTGCTCCCGGCGGTATCGGCGGGCGAGCAGCTCGAACACGATGCCCAGGCCATCTCGGATGCGCTCCATCTGCTGCCCCGAAGGCGGCACCTCGTCACAGCCCCATGCCAGGGCGAGATCGCCTTCGCTGCTCGGACGTTGCGTTCCCCGTCGGTAGGCTGACATCGCGTGACCGCCTTCGGCTCACCCCGCGCCATGCGGGGGCATCCCACGGAACGAGCAGCGGCTACCGGGCGCTGCCCCATAGGGTTACTTGCCGTTCTTGGCCGTTTGTTAACCCTGGCCTTTTCTCCTGCGGCCGGTGACGTAGGCGTCGACGCCCCAGCCGCAGAGCTTCAGCGCGACCTGGGCGATGTGCTTGGAGATGGCGGCTCGGGAGCACCCGCGCTCGCGCGCGATGTCAGCCTGGCTCTGGCCCTCGCTGAGCGCCTGGCAGATGGCCCGCTCCGTGGGGGTCAGGCCCACCATGGCCGCCTGGACGTCGAGAGAAAGGCCGTCGAGGGTGCTGTCGGGGCGTGGAGAGGGGACTTCCTCGGCCGCCGCGGGGTCGGCGTCGAGCGACCGCGCCTCGTGATTCACCCTGCGGAGGTCGCGCCTGCGGCTCCGCAGCGTCTCCTTCAGTTGCCGGTCAATGACGGCGATGGTGAAGGTGCGCTCAGCGGCGCCGCCCTCAAGGCCGGGCCGGTAGCCCGCGCTCAGCAGCTCCAGGACGATGGTCTGCTCGAGGTCCGGGATGTCGTCCGGGCGGAAGCCGAACCGCCGCGCCCTGGCTCGGATGAGATCGACCTTCCATCGTTCGATGAGGTCACCGTACTCGTTCTCCAACACGTGGCCGTGCCCTTCCGGGACACCCCGGGGGCACGGGCGTACAAAGAAGGAGCCCAGTGGCCGGGGAGTGTCCCCTTCCGACTGGGCTCAAACGGCACGGGCCTCGAGGGCTCTGGCCGGCTACTGTGGCTCTCTTAGAGTCGGGCGATGGTTTGGTGGAGTGGGGGTTTCTGGCTCGAAGGCTCTGCCCCACTTGCCGGATTGTCAGCCCTCAACCGAGGGTGGTATCTTGTCGGTGTCTCCTAGCTGAATGGACACGCGAACGGTGCGGCAGCAGCCGCGGCAGTAGACGCCCGTCGTGCCGAGCATGGAGATAGGGCCGCTCAGTGGCAGCCGCTTCCCGCACTTCGGGCACAACAGGACGACGGGGGAATCATCTTGCCCTCGTCTCGGGGCAGCGCTCATCGGGGAACACTCCTCATGGCTCTGGCTCCCGCGTCCGGCGGCTTCTCGCCGTTCGACAGTTCGTTCACACCCAATTTGGCGCCAACTGGAATCGCCCACGAACCCTGGGTTCCAAGCGGCGGGCGCGAGGCCACGCGGGCCTCGCACAGGGTCCCGATCCGTTGAACGGGGAGGTGCGCCTGCGGACGGCAGGAGTTCTCAACGGAATGGATGGACCGCTCGGCATCTTGTGTGGAAGGGCCTTGGACGTTCACGGGGATTCGTCTCCGTAGTTCACGACGCCAGGGCCATGCTCGGGGCCGCCGGCTCGGGGCAGCAGGTCTCGGTCACGCGGCCACTTGGCGGGCCGCCGATGCCGATGGCCTCGTCCAGGCGGGCCGACCCGGCCGAGATGGCCGGCAGCCTGATGAAGACGGCCCCTTCCATCCGCATGATCGAGCCTTCGCCATAGGGCCTGCGGGTCTCCTTCAGGGCGCCCTCGCGAGCCTTCTCGCGGCCGCCCGCCTCCCTCGGGTTCGTCGTGTTCCTCTTCGGCATGTGCCTCTCCTGTGCAAACTGTGTGAAAAACCAGACGACGCTCCCTCGGCCTATGGGTGCCCGAGCATTGGCGTTCTCCTTTCCCGCAAAAAGAAAGGGTCCGCCTTCCTGCAGCCCCGTGGCTCGGAAGCGGACCCTAATTCGTCCCGGCGGACGGTAAAGGTAGCTCTACCCTTTAGGACGAGCTGTCAGAGGCTCGCTGGCTTCCCCTCGGGAAGCCTTTGCACTCCTACCACTTTGCCTACGTAGCGGAACTCGCCGTCCTCGGGGCCCACGAGCCGGGCCTTGAGTCGCCGGTTCTCCGGCTTCAGCTCGATCTTCCCGCCCACGCGGCGCAGGCGCTTGACCGTCGCCGCCTCGTCCAGGATGGCAACGCCGATCTCGCCATCGACGAAGTCGGGCCGCTGGCGGACGACGACGTAGTCGCCATCCAGGATGCCGGCGCCCTCCATACTGTTGCCCACGACCTTCAGGCAGAAGAGTTCGTGCGGGTTGCGGAACAGATGCCCGATGGGCAGGTGTCCGTCCAGGCATTCCTCGGCCAGAAGCGGCGAGCCGGCGGCCACGCGGCCCAGGATGGGCACGTCGGTCTCCCTGCGGACCTTCGCCGTGAGCCGGATGCCCCGGAACGCACCCGTGTCCCTCTCGATGTAGCCCTTCCGTGCAAGGGCGGCCAGATGCCGCCGCACCGCGAACGTGGACTTGATCTCGAAGGTGTCGGCGACCTCCTGGAGGGTCGGCGGGTACTCGTCGCCGCGGATGCGGTCGGCGATGTACTCGAGGATGGCAGCTTGTCTCTTGGTCAGACCCTTCATGGCGCTCTCCAAACGCGCTCTATATTGTAGGACAGCCTTTAGCACCTGTCAAGCCCCGATGACCAAGATGCAGGGCCCGACCGCCGTCCCCACACCATAAGCCGCCGACCCCCAAGCCGTTACGCACTGAGGGAAGACGTTCTGGCGGTCTTCGCATGGCCCCCCGTCCGGCATCCCCGACCCGTGACGTTCCGCTCCACGCGCTGCGCGCCCGGCGGCCGTCCGTGCCGCCCGCCAGAAAAATCTCCGGGCTGAGGTTAACAATCCCGAAAAAACGGCAAGTAACCCCCGTAGAGGAGACAACACCGATGCGTGAGCTTTACCGATTCCAATTCACCGACGAGATTCCCCACGGGAAGATCGCCCAGAGGCTTTTCCTCGCGGCCATCAACGTGGAGAACCTGTTCGGCGAGGCCCAGATGCGGCTCGACGCCAAGTTCCGCTTCGACCGGGCGGCGCGGGTGGTCGAGATCGACCGCAGCAGCGAAGTCGGCCGCTGCGTCGCCAAGCTCTTCACCCGGTACATGACCAAGGAGTTCGGCGACGGGTGCTACGTCGTCGAGCGGGTCACGGAACCTGGGGAGGCGGTCGTCGCCGCGGCCGCGAAAGGAGAGACACCGTGAAGCTCTACGAGTTGGCTGTGCAGTACCAGAAGATCCTCGACGCCATCGATGAGGGCGAAGGCGAGGTGGACGAAGGCCAACTTGCCGAGCTGCTCAAGGTCGAGGACGGCTTCCGGTCGAAGATCGAGGCCATTGGCAAGATCATCCGCTCCCTCCAGGCCGACGCTGAGGCCATCAAGGCCGAGCGACAGCGCCTGGCCGAGCGCCAGGGCACGCTGGAGAGGAGGACCGAGTGGCTCAAGTGCTACGTGCTCGCCGCGCTGCGCTCCACGGACACGCAGAGGATCAAGGGCGAGCTGTTGTCCGTGAGCAGGCGCAGGGCACCCGCGTCGTGCGAAGTCGTCAACGCCGATGAGGTCCCTGCCAGATTCAAGCGCGAGGTCGTCGAGGTCAAGGTGGACCGCAACGCTGTTCTCGCGCACTTCAAGACGACGGGCGAGGTCGTGCCCGGCGTGCAACTGCACACGGACAACGAGTACGTGGTCATCGATTAGGAGGTACCCGGCAGGGCGTGGCGAGGCGGAGCGTGGCGCTGCAAGGCTTCGCGCAGCAAGTCTCTGCCTGGCGATGCGCGGTGAGGCAAACCAAGGCAAGGTTGGTATCGAGAAAGGAGACCGACGTGCGAATCGAGGCAACGATCCAGGGAGTGACGCCGCTGCTGATGAACAGGTTCTGCGAGCAGAACGAGATCAAGATCAGCAGCGGAACGTCGGCGGCCATGGTGGGGAAGAAGGACTCGCCACGGGAGGAGGCGACCCGAAGGGCCTACGTGGACGACAAAGGCGGCCTCTACGTTCCAGGCCCGAATGTCTTCGCCTGCCTGGTCGCGGCGGGCAAGTTCCACAAGGTTGCCAAGAGCAAGGTCACCACGACGCGGTCGTCGCTGGTGCCGGCCGGCATCACGATCCAGGACATCGTCTGCCCGCTCGGGACGAAGAGCTTCGAGGTCGACAGCCGAAGTGTCGTGATTCCCAGCACTGGTGGTCGGATCATGTGCCATCGGCCTCGGATCGATGACTGGAAGCTCACGTTCACGTTGGAGGTGGACACCTCGATCTTCTCCCCCGAGTTTGTCCGGCAGCTTGTTGATGATGCGGGGTCGAAGATCGGCCTGGGCGACTTCCGCCCCGACCGCCGCGGGCCGTTCGGGCGGTTTAAGGTTGTGGCATGGAGGGAGGCTTCCTGATGTCTCCTCGTGCCACACAGTGGCGCCTGGCGCGGCAAGGCGCTGCTAGGCGTTGCTGGGCGTTGCGCGGCAAGGCTGGGCGAGGCGGTGCTCCGCTTGGCAATGCGATGCTTTGCGGGGCGAGGCAGGGCTCGGCGATGCCTGGCATGGCCGGGCGAGGTAAGGCACGCCAAGGCAAGGTTCACCTCCGACAAGCATGAGGTGAAGACATGGCGCACGCCAGTGACGCCAACGGCTCAGAGGAGAAGGATGTCGAGGCCGGCTTCCCGACCGTCCTCGACGTCCTCCAGGACATCTTTCGGGACGTGAGAGGAGACCCAGAGGTGAGTGTGACCGTCGTCAAGGCCAACAAGCTCGCGAGCGAGGGGAAGTCGCTCCTCGTCTATGGCGACAGCGGCCGAGGGAAGACCTGGTGCGTCGGGTCGCTGCCCGTCGGCCTGACGCTGATCATCGACTTCGACCGCGGCGTCGAGACTCTCTCGAGGACCGAGCACGACATCGTGCGGCCCGAGAGCTTCGAGGAATTGGTGGAGATCTACGAGGGCCTGCGGGACGGCACCCTGAAGTACCGCTTCGTCGCGCTCGACAGCCTGTCCGAGTTGGAGAAGGCGATCCAGGCCGAGCGCAAGCGCTCGAAGAAGCGGACCTTCGCCACGCTGAAGGAGCACGCGGAGACGAGCGAGTTGCTGCGGGACATCGTCCGGCACTTCCGCGACCTCCGCACCCAGGGCATCACGACCGTCTTCACCTGTCTCGAGATGCCCTTCGACGTCGAGATGGGCGAGGACCAGACGGTCACCAAGCACGTGCCGCTCGTGAGCCGGAAGTTCGCCCTCGAGCTGTGCGGCCTGGTCGATCTGGTCGGCCGGTTGGTGGTCAACCCCGCCACGGGCGACCGCGAGCTGCACTTCGCGGGCAACAACGAGTTCATCGCCAAGACCCGCGTGCATTGCGTCAACCCCGTCGAACCGCCGGACCTGACGGCGCTCTTCCGCAAGATCTACGGCATCAAGCCGCCTGCCGAGGGCGAGCAAGCGAAGGCGGCGGAACCGGCTGCGGAGCAGCCCAAGCCAACCAAGCCGCCGAAGAACGGCAAGGCCGCCAAGACCGAGGATGCGGCGTAGGCCGCCCAACCCTTTTCCGAAGGAGACTGACCGATGAGCGACAAGGACATCCTCAGGCAGCTGAAAGAGCTGGACGCGGAGTGGCAGGAGACCGAGGCAGCCGCCGAGGGCAGCTTCGAGCCGCTGCCCGAGGGCGACTACAAGTGCCTCGTTATCGATGCCGACTTGATCAAGTCGTCGAACGACAACCTCGGCCTCAACGTCCAGTTCGAGGTGCTCGAGGGGGAACACGAGGGCCGGCACGTCTGGCACAGCTTCTGGCTGACTGGGAAGAACCTCCCCTACGTCAAGCGCGACCTGGGCATCCTGGGCTACGAGGCGAAGTCCGCCTCAGACCTCATGAAGGCCAAGTCTCACCTGATGAACAAGAAGGCCATCCTGCGGGTCGGCGTTGAGGAGTATGAGGGCCGGACGCGGAACCGCGTGAAGTGGTTCGCCCGCATCGAGGAGGCCCAGGCGGCTGCCGAGGAGGTCGAGGACAAGGACCTCCAGTTCTGACGCACCGGCTCCCCGTTTCCCGCCCGACGCAGGAGAGAGACCGTGGCACGCGCCCGCAGGCCCAAGTTCGGCACCGAGATGATCGTCGTCGACACGCGGGAGTCGCTCCCGCTGGGCTTCCTCGGCTCGGCGAAGGTGGGCTTGCCGACCGGCGACTACACCGTCGCCGGCATGGAGGGACGCGTCGCCATCGAGCGGAAGACCCTGAGTGACCTCTTCACCTGCGTCGGGCGGGAGCGGGACCGGTTCGAGCGCGAGCTGGAGCGGCTGGCCGCGATGGAGCGTGCGGCTGTGGTGGTCGAGGGCAGCCTGGCGGATGTCCGGCACGGGGTCGAGTTCTCCCGCGTCCACCCGTCGTCGGTGATCAACTCGATGATCGGCTGGTGGGCGCGGCACGGGATCGCCTTCTGGCTCGCGGGGAATCGCAGGGACGGGCGGCTGATGGTCTACCACATGCTGCGCCACTTCTGGCAGCAGCGCCAAGAGGAAACCCATGGCAACGGCGACTGAACCCCTGGCCGAGGCCGCTCCGAGCGTCCTCGCCCACTTCCCGTACCCCAGCTTCCGCCCGTACCAGAAGGAGGCGATCCTCCAGGTCGCCGGCGCCTTCGAGCGGGGGAAGCGCTTCGTCATCATCGAGGTGCCGACGGGCGGCGGCAAGTCGGGGATCGCCTGGACCCTCGCCAACCACGTCGGGCGGTCGTATCTGATCACGACCCAGAAACTGTTGCAGCAGCAGTACATCAATGACTTCGGCTCGACACTGGTGGACCTCAAAGGCCGCAACGAATACGAATGCTGGCTTGCCAACCAGGACCTGGGGCCGGGCGAGGAGCGGGTCTACGCCCACCGCGGCCTCTGCAAGCAGATGGGCAAGTCCAAGCTGCCCGAGTGCTTCGACGAGCTGGGAGCGCAGGGGGCGCAGAACCTGGACTGGATTCGATGCCCGTACTTCCGGCGCCTTCGCGAGGCCCAGGACGCGGCGCACACCCTGTTCAACTTCTCCAGCTTCCTCTTCCAGGCCAACTATGCCCAGCAGTTCGGCAAGCGGCCGCTGCTCGTGATCGACGAGGCTCACAACATCGAGGGCCAGCTGATGAACTTCGTCGAGATCTCGCTCTCCGACCGCGACTTCCGCGACGAAGGTGTGCGGTTCCCCCGGCACGAGACGCCGGAGGAGTACCGCCGCTACTTCGGTGAGATCGGCCTGGCCAGGCGGATCAGGGCGAAGTTGGCGGAGGCCAAGACGAGCGGCAACCCCGACGCCGTCGAGAAGTGGGAGAAGGCCAAGCTCCGCCTCGACGCCTTCCTCGACGAGATGGAGAAGACCGAGTTCGTGGCGGAGTGGAAGGAGCAGGAGGAGCGCGGCGGCTACCGCACGGTCACACTGAAGCCGCTGTACGTCCGCGGCTACGCCGACCGGCTGCTCTTCGTCTACGGCGAGCGCGTCCTCCTGATGTCGGCGACGATCCTCAGCCACAAGGTCTTCTGCGAGAACCTCGGCATCCCCCTCGAGGACGTGGAGTACGTCCGCGTGCCATGCACGTTCCCCGTGGCGAACCGGCGCATCCGCCTGCGCTACGTCGGCAGCATGTCGTTCAAGAGCCGGCGGGAGACGCTGCCGCTGCTCGTGCTGAAGATCGAGAAGGCCCTCGACCTTCACGCCGCCGACCGCGGCATCATCCACGCCCATTCCTTCGGGATCACGAACTTCATCCGCGACAACATCGCGCGGCGCTACCGCGGCCGGCTGCTCTTTCAGGAGGATTTCCCAACCAAGGACGCCTTGTTGGCCGAGCATGCCCGCCGCCAGGCGTCGGTCCTCGTGGCGCCCGCGTTGCACGAGGGCCTCGACCTGAAGGACGACCTATCGCGGTTCCAGCTAATCTGCAAGGTGCCGTATCCCGACGCCAACAGCGACAAGCAGCTGAAGCTCCGGACGAAGGCCAACTGGCACTACTACTTGTGGCTGGCCGCCCTGAAGCTCGTCCAGAGCTACGGGCGCTCGATCCGCTCGGAGACGGACTACGCCCAGACGTACGTGCTGGATTCGGACTTCGGCAAGTTCGTGAAAATGGCGCGCAAGATGCTGCCCGCCTGGTTCCTCGACGCCATCTTGTGGTGAGCCAGGCGTCGGCAGCGCCACGTGGAGTCTGGCAAGAGGAGAAAGGAATGAGCCACAGCATCACCACCTGGACCCTGCCTGGCTGCAGCAGGTGCGAAGCCGTGAAGGCCCGCTTTGCCGGCCATGAGGTCGAAGAGCGGCCGCTGGAGGCGGCCCGGAGAGGCGAGGACCCCGACGCCGTCGACGTGATGGCCCAGCTCGCTTACCAGGACCACGAGGTCCCCGTGGTCCGGGTCGACGGGCAGTTCATGTCGCCGGCCGAGGCGATCAAGCGGCGAGAGAGCTGAGCGTGTCCACATCCGCACATCTGAGGAGATCAAGCACATGTCCGAGCCTGCCATCATGGTGTCCGAGGTCGACGTCTGCCTGTCCCACGATCCGGAGCGCGGCCCCTTCGGGTGGGCGTCCTGCGTGCTCAACGGGGCCGTGCTCCTGACGAACATCGCCGTGTTCAAGGACGAGGACGGGAGCTTCCACACCCGGTTCCCCGCCAAGAAGAGCCACGTCGGGAGGCAGCACTACTACTACTGCCCCATCACCCGCGAGGCGAAGAGGATCATCGACGACGCGGTCCTGGCCTTCTTCCGCAAATGAGCGCCGTCGGGAGGCCAGGCCATCATGGACCCGACGAGCGTCAGGGGCTACTACGAGCGGATCACGGCCGCGGAGATCGGCGCCGTCGCGCGCCGGCTGCTCGAGGACCGGTTGACCGCTGAGCACGGCCACGCCCTCCGCTTCGACTGCCCCCACCATGCGAGCCAGTCGAAGGCCTCCCTCATCGTCGACATGGAGCGGCAGGCCTTCTGGTGCAAGGGCTGCGACGTCGGCGGCGACGTGCTCCAGCTGGTAGAGTTTGTACAGTCGGGCAGGATAACGAGCCATCACAAGGGCCCGATGCCGGCGAGCCATCGCCAGGCGCGGGATACCCTGGCGTCGTTCGTGGGCCTGCCGCCCCTGGCGGAATTCGGCCTCTCCCCCGAGGACCAGCAGAAGGCCGAGGTCCGGCGCCAGGAAGCCGACCTGGTCTTCGCGGTCCTCACCGACGCGGCGGGGTTCTACCACCAGAAGCTCCTGGCGAACGCCGACGCCCTGAGATGGTTTGCCGAACACTACGCCATCAGCCGCGAGACCATCGAGCGCCTGAAGATCGGCTTCGCCGACAATGCCGGCCTGGTCGACGGCTACCTCGTCGGGCAGAAGGGCCACAGCCGCGAGGTCGTAGACCGCACGGGCCTCTACGTCCGCGGCAAGGACGGGCAGTTCTACCCCTTCTTCCGCAGCCGCATCGTCTTCCCCTACTGGAAGCAGGGGCGGGTCGTCTACCTCATCGGCCGCAAGACCCCGTGGACGCCCGACAAGGACCACGAGCGGGCGAAGTACAAGAAGCTGCCCGTCCGCTCGGTTGGAAAACCCTACATCTCCGAGGCGATCCAGAACGACGTCTTCTACGGCGAGGACGCCCTGGCGACCGTGCGGGAGGAGGTCGTCATCACCGAGGGGGTGACCGACTGCATCGCCCTGGCCGAGCGCGGCGTCCCTTGCATCTCACCGGTGACCGTCACGTTCCGCGACGAGGACCACGACAAGCTGCTCTCCCTCGTCCGCCACGTCAAGCGGGTCTACATCTGCCAGGACAACGAGGTCAGCGGCGTCGGCCTGGCCGGCGCCCTGAAGACGGCCCGGTTCCTCGGCCGCGCCGGCGTGGACGTCCGCCTGGTGGAACTTCCCCTGGGCGAGAAGCACAAGGCGGCCCGCGAGGCCCTCGCAACCAAGGGCATCCCCCAGGATGCGACGCCAGAGCAGATTCAGCAGGCGAAGGCGACCCTGGACGATGCGGGGAAGGCCGAGGTGGACCGCCTCCTGGCGGATGCCAAGACCGACCTCAACGAGTATCTGCTGGCCGCCACGGCCGACGACTTCCGCAAGCTCATGGCCGAAGCCTTGCCCCCCGTCCACTGGCAGATTCGGCAGCTGGACCCCAATCCGCCTGACGTCCGCGCGCGTAACGAGGCCATGGAACCCGTCTTGGCCGCCATTGCGGAACTCGACCCGCTCCAGCAGGACGAGTGCAAGGCGGTCCTCCAGGCGCACTACCGCGGGGCCATGAAGCCCTCGCGAAAGCTCCTCGACGACGCGGTGAAGGAGTTGGGCAAACAGAACGCCCGGCAACAGGCACGGGACGCGCCGCCGTCGTCGGCCCCGCCGGACAGTTGCCGCTACCTGATCGACCGCCTGGCCTTCGAGACGGCAGAGGCGGAGGGATCGCCTGACTGGGGCCGCATCGGCGAGGCCGTCTACGAATGGTTCGCAGCACGCGGGGCCTCGTTCTTCCACGACCGCGAGGATCGCGTCTTCCTCTGCTTCCAGAATCGCATCTACGAGATGACCCCGAACCCGCTCTCGAATCGCGGCTACCTCGCCATGATGTTCGAGCAGACGGGCGTGAACTGCATGACGCCGAGCGGGCGCGTGCTGTTCGAGACGCTCGCCAACCTCGCCTACACCCGAGGGATGGCGAAGGAGACGTTCAATTGGAGCCACGCGGATAAGTCGGCGTCCGCCGTCTTCTTCAACCTGAACAACGACCGGAACGAGATCGTCCGCATCGGCCCCGACGGGGTCGATGTCCTAGCGAACGGCAGCAACGCCTACAACGTGATGCTGGCCAACTCGGCCAAGATGCGGCCCATCCGCTTCCTGCCCGATACCGACCTGGACGCGGCGGACCGCCTCGTTGCCGAGCTTCTGTGCAACAACCTGACCTGCGCCGAGAACGAGCGGCTGCTCATCGTCCACTGGCTCGCCGCGTTCCTGCTCATGGACTTCGCCGGCACGAAACCGATGCTCCGGTTCGAGGGGCCGAAGGAGTCCGGCAAGTCCACGGCCAGCAAGCTCATCTCGACCCTCGTCTACGGCGACCCCCAGCAGAAGCGGTCCACCACCGCGGCCAACTACGCCGACGGTGCGGTCAACCCGCTCGTCATCTTGGACAACATCGAGACGAAGAACGCCACGGAGCCGCTCGTCGACTTCATGCTCACCACAGTCACGGGCATCGTCAACGAGAAGCGCAAGCGTGGCACGGACAGCGAGACGGTCACCGAGTTCGCCAAGTGCCTGATCAACACCTCGGGCATCGAGCCGTTGGGCGGCGAGTTCTCCGAACTGGTCTCGCGCATGCTCCTGGTCGAGTTCGACATCCACAACTCGGGGCAGGAGTACTTCCTCGAGACCGAGGTGCTCGACCGTATCCGCGCGGCCCGCGACCTCATCCTCTCCGCCTGGTTCATCCGAACGCACAAGGCGCTCCGCCTGATCCGCGACGGCGCCCACGGAAAGGTGATGCGGCTCCTCGCCCGGACGCTCGGCAAGCACAGCAAGCGCCGGGCGAACGACTACCTGGCGCTGATGTACCTCGTGATGGTCGCCGGCGGCGACGAGCGCCGCGTCCAACGCGACCTGGGGACGCTCGACCCGCTCTTCGCCGAGATGATGGCGACCCAGGAGGAGTCCGCCACGGACGTCCAGGTCGGCTCCAATCCCATCGTGACCCTGCTGAAGGGCCTGTTCGAGCAGTACCGTGTCGCGCTCCAAGCCGACCAGAAGGCCATCGTGACGGCCGGCCTCAGCCAGGTGGACCGGTTCAAGCTCGACTACCACCTGTTCTTCGACGACGAGTCCACGCTCACAAACGTGAAGGCGAACGAGCTGCACGTGGCTTTGTCGCTCTTCGCCAAGACGAAGGGGCTGTCGTACCCGTTCCGCAGCCCGAAGCAGTTGGGCCGGCGTCTGGCGAACGACATGGAGACGATGACGCAGGCTGGCCTCGAGGTCGCGTCACGTCACGGCACTGGCGGGCGCCTGATCTATACGATCCGGCTTACGGAGGGGACCGAGGCATGAGCGCGCCCGTGAAACCGACTCAAACCGACTCTAACCGGCGCCCTAACCGACTCTCCCTAACCCCTTCTTCACCTTGTACTTGTCTATGTCAGAGTCGGTTAGAGTCGGTTTGTCTGGAGAAATATCCCCCCGCGAGGACCGGAAAATGCGCGTGCCCCCGGGGAACACGTGCGCGAAAAAATCTCTGTACAGGGAGATTGATTCCCCAGAACAAACCGACTCAAACCGACTCCAGGCATTCATCTCATTGCCAGGCCGTGAGTTACGCAGAGTCGGTTATGGGTTGGTTTGTGATGGTGTGAGTCGGTTTGCGCCCCGAGAAGCGCGGGCGGCAGCCACAGGAGAGGAGACCTACCGTGCTCAGAGACTACGTGAAGGGCCCCAAGCCGGCCCCTGCCCAGGAACCGCTAAGCACGCCCGCGGCGCCGGCGAACCCGATGCGCGAGTTCCAGATTCAGTGGGGCAAGATGCTCACCCGCTGCTATGACCTCTACGCCGAGGGGAAGCGCTGCGTCCATGAGGAGGACCCGGCCAAGCGGCTCGATTGCACCCATTGCGAGCACCGCGAAGGCGACGGCTTCTGCCGCTCCAACTTCTACCTCAAGAAGCTGGTCGGGCTGATCGCCGAGTACCTGGCGGAGCAGAAAATGGCGCGCGGCGCGACCACGCCGCAAGACGCGGCTCCTGGTGATGCGGGCGAGGCCGACGCGACCGAGGCCCCACCCTTGACTCAGGCGCAGCTCGACGAGTTCAAGGCTCAAGGTGTCTGCTACGAAGTCCAGACCTCGCTCTGCAAGGAGCCGGTCTGGATCGTGCCGCGGCGCACCGGCAAGCCGCGCCTGGAGTTCACGGTGCAGGAGGTTCACTTCATGGCCCAGGCGGCGAAGACGCTCGAGGGCACGCTCGTCGAGATCGTTCGCTCGCCCTCACCCTCGCCCACGCCTTCGCTGCCGGAAAGGAGCGACGAATGAAGCCGTGGTACCGAAACGCCTTCGAGGTCTTCCCCAAGGAGCTGGTGCGCCAGCTGCAGCAACACTACGTCGGCCTGGTCTACATCCCCAAGCACGGCGACTACTACAAGCACCGCGCCGAGCTGATCGTCCGCCTCAGCGACAAGAAGGCCAGCTCGCGGGAGATCGCCGAGCTATGCGGCCTCTCCCGTCGCCGCGTGAACCAGATCCTCAAGCAGCGCCGCGCCCGGATGCTGGAAGAAGATAGAAAGATTTCCACCATTGACACCCCGGAGTTCTCCTGGTAGATTCTGAGCATAGCATCGGCCCACACGGGCCGCCCGCCACACTGCGCTGGCGACCGCATAGGCGACCACTCCATATAACTGATGAGGTGACTCGAGGCCCCTCGGGGTCCGGACTGGCAAGGCCAGGCCGAGCGCGACCGCACGATGTGCATGGCAGGCGCGCTCCGGCTCTGGCCTTTTCCATGTCTGGGCCGAGCCGACAGGGCCAAGTCACCGATTCGGAGGCATCGCCATGCAGGTCGCGGCAAGAGTCGTCTCTGTCTCTCTTCTCGCCATTGCTGCCCTTCTCGCCGGCTGCGGCACGCCGCTCGACAAAGCCGAGGACGTCTACAGCCTCGAGGAATCCACGGCCCGCAAGTCCTACCTCATCATCGGCAAGGCCTACCTCAAGGGCCAGGCCACTGAAGCCCAGATGGCCAAGGCCCGCTCCCTCTACGACGCGTACTTCGAGGCGCAGCGCCGCGCCTACGAGGACCTGACCGCCGCCCGGACCGAGGGCGACACTGCCCTCGGCGCTGCCGGCCGGCGCGAGCGTCTCGCCGTGAATGAGGCCGTGGTCACCCGCTGTGCCGTCGAACTCGCCGCCCTGGCGAAGGAGGTGACGAAGTGAAGTTCCCCGACAAGCTCGACGACTGCCCCATCCTGACCGAGGAGCTGATTGGCCGGCTCCTGATCATGCTCATCGCTAAGCTCCTGTTCGGCGGCGCCGCCCAGCGGCCTCCCCTCAAGCCGCCGGTCCCCCGCGAGGAACTCGACAAGCTGCTCGAGGCCGCGGAGCGCGGCGAGGCGGTCGAGCTGGTGACGAAGGTCGAGGTCAGCGGCGAGACCCTCCGACAGCTTCGGGATGAACTCGTATAGAGGGCATTTTCCGCCTCCCCCGCGAGGCGATGGAGACTCGACCGAACCACTGGGGCTCCGGACAGATGCCCGACGAGGCACAGCAATGCACAGCCAAAGACAGGCGCACCTGCAAGCGATGCACGCGGCCCGCGGAGCCGGGCAAGCGCGTGTGCCATCGTCACGGCGGCGCATCCACCGGTCCGAGGACGCTCGAGGGCAAGGAGCGGTCGAAGATGAACGGGCTCCGGCACGGGATCTTCGCGCACCGCATCCTCAACGCCGCGGAGCAACAGGAGTACGACGCCGTCGTGGCGCGGCTCCAGAAGGACTTCGCACTCAACGACTCATCGGACGCCATCGCGGTCGAGGTGATGGCGGTTGCCCTCATCCGCTACGCCCGTGCGATGAAGGATGGGAACGACGACGGCGCGGAGAAGCTCGACCGGATCGTGCGGAGCCATCTGAAGGACCTCAAGGCCACGAAGATCGTCCGCGAGGGCGAGACGCCGAGCATCTCGACCACGCCCGCCGAATGGGCAGCGGCGCTGCTGGAGGAGGTCAAGGCCACGCGGAAGGCGGGCCGCAAGGGCAAGGCGAGAGCGAAGGCTGACGACGGAAAGGCGAGCAATGCCGACGGAACGCAGAAAGAACCGCAGATTTGATACGCGCCGCCTCGGAGCGGCCTCGCGTAAGCCCGCGGGCCGTGCGGACTTACGACAAGGTCCCGGCGGGCGCCGTCGCCGGAACGTCGCATTTCATAACAAATGCGACATTCGCCGGGCCGGCCTGTGGGCCGTCGCTCCGCTGGCCCTGTGCTGCGCGGTCGAGTTGGGTGCCGGCGGCACGCAGGGGAACGGCCCGGGGGATCTGCCGGCCGCGGCCGTTGCACACGTCGGCCCAGGGGCCGCCTGTCCGCCGGCGCTGGCAACCTGGGTCGCGCGGGCGCAGAAGGTCGGCCCCTTGGCCGCCGTGGGCCGCCCCCGGGCGACGAAGGGCAGCGACGACGCGTCCACCCTCGGTGCGCTGTGCGGGCCTGTGCCCTGCGTGTCCGCGGCCTCCCGGTGTTCGTGCTCGCCGGATGCCAAGCTGCCAGAGCGTGGGCAGCTTGGGCCTCGGGGCGCCGTGGGATCGCGGCCCGTGGCCGCGGTCGAGCCGGCCTTCGACGCCCTGGCCGCGCAGGCACCGGAGGACGCGACGTGGGCCGCTGTGGGCCGCCCCGTGGCCGCGTGGGGCCGCGACGCTCGGCGGGACTTTGACGCCCGTGTTGAGGCTCGGAACGGGCGGTTTGAGGCCGCCGGGAGATGTCGCGTGAGTAACCCCAGGGAAACCAGGGCAAGTAACCCCCAGAACCGCCCCGATAGTAACCCTCCGGCGGTACGCCAAGTAAGTCGATGCCGATGCGCAGGGGGTTACTTGCCGAGCGGCGGTCCGGCGGGCGTGGAAGGGTTTCCTAACGGGGATTTCCATCCCCACGTTCGGCCTTTCGTCGAGCTGTCGGCTCTGCCTGAGTGTTCGTCTACGAGCCTCGTGTCGAAGGTGTGTGGGCAGGTGTCGAGGGGGTCGCTCGCGGCGGCGGGTCGCCAGGTCCGCGGGGGGGACGGACTTACGCCGTTCCTGGCGTGGGGGCGCGGGTCTTCCGCTGTGCTGTGCTTCTCCAAGGTCAGCTCTTTGGGCGGGCGCCCTATGCACTTCCAGCTCCCGCCCTTCATCCTTCCTCTGCGCGAAGAGGCACCGCCCCAGACGGTCGAGCCAGGGGCGGTGCGATGGGAGCCGGCATCAGAGGGCCTCGAGGGCTTCCGCCAGGGCTTCGCTCGGCTGATGGGTGTAGCGCACGGTCGTCGCGATGTTGCGGT
>ERZ795050.2019-NODE-2019-length-23903-cov-5.972576_pt1 | contig 23903 bp, 11 predicted proteins | sample MGYA00375134_ERZ795050 | MGnify/ENA primary metagenome ERZ795050 (study PRJEB30179, sample SAMN05720221) | activated sludge metagenome | isolation source: Anaerobic digester | place: Japan | collected 2015-05-26 ... | reverse complement strand
AGTCGGACATCGTCGCCAGCAACGTGGTCGTGACCGGTGGGGGCACTGGGCTGACTTGTGATTTCAATCTCGGTGGGGCTCCGCCGGGTCGGTGGGACGTCGTGGTGAGCATAGAGGGACCATGCGCGCCGGCAGTTCTTAACAACGCCTTCCTTGTCGTCTTGCCGTCGCTGCAGAACGCTAGTTTTGAGTTACCCAGCGCGCCGGGCGGGTGTCCTGTTACACCGATCACCGGCGTCCCCACCGACTGGCTGTTCGGCGAAATCGCCGAGTACGGCTATGCATGGGCCCTGTTCCGTGACTCTGATCGCTCCCCACCCACCTGCCCGCCGCCGGACGGCGACCATTACGGCAGCTCGATATCAGACAACAACGGCGGAGCCGGCGCAGAGGCCTGGATATACCAGACCGTCAGCGCCATCCCGGGCACGACCTACACTCTCTCCGGTCAATTCGCCGGCGCTGGTCGTAACACGGTTACGCTCGAGCTGCATGATGGCGACCTGAGTTCGCCACTGATCGGCGATGGTTCAACCATCCACAGTTCGACCGACCCCGCCTACGACTGGAGCCCTGCGGCCGTCAGTGCTTCGCCGACGGGCAACTACATGACGGCAGTCATCCATATCAAATTAAACGGCGAGGGCCCGCACGCCGCGCACTTCGACAAGTTGGCCATTGGAGTATGCGAGACGCCGATCTCGATCACGGGCATGGCGCCGCTCCAAGCTGTCAGCGGCGGCACGATCAACGCTACGATTAGCGGCAGTAATTTTGCCGGCTCACCGTCGATCCAACTCGTCAAGTCAGGCCAGGTCATTAGCGCTACCAATGTCAATGTGGTCAGCGCTGACCAGATCACCTGCGACTTTGATCTTTCGGATGCCGGTTCTGGAAAGTACAAATTGATCATGCTCCAGGGTGCTTGCATAGCCGAATACCAGAACGCCCTTCAAGTAGTCGGAGCTTCGTTCGTGAACGGGAGTTTCGAGCTTCCGACGAACGAACAAACCCCTTGCACGGGCGAGATTGGCGGGTTGCCAACCGGTTGGAGCACTAATGCCCCAAGCGGCCTGAGGCGCGACGGTCAAGCCCCGCCTCCTAACCCGTGCCCAAGTCCCGACGGCGGCCATTACGGCTATATGAGCGAAGGCGGCGCAACGACGGTCCGCGCCTGGCAGACCATCGCGGTAGACCCAGGGCGGTACCGGTTCAGCGGCTTGTTCAATGCCCCGCTTGGCGTCACCGTCACCTTGCGTCTGCTTGATGGCGATGAGAACGGAATCGAACTGGCCAACAGTCCCGTGGCACTTCAGGAAAACGCCTGGGTTTCCGGCTCGGTGGAGGCCAATGCCCCTGCAAGCGGCATCATGACCGTCGTATGGGAGATGACACTGACCGGTGCTGAACCCAACGTCGGCGGCAGTGCTGACGGGCTCAAGTTCGAGTCCTCGTGCAACGATCCCGTGTTCGACTTCGACGATGACGGCGATGTCGACCAAGTGGACTTCTCGGTCTTCCAAGTCTGTTACACGGGTTTCGATAGCACGTTGCCAGCCGGCTGCGAGTGCGCAGACCGCACCGGTGACGGTTTCGTCACGCAGAGCGATGCCACGGCATTCGAGGCTTGCGCGAGCGGCCCAGGCATCCCGGCGAACGCGGATTGCGACTGATCCGGGCAACCTGGGTTTCGGACTGAGCTCCGGCTGCGTGTCGTGAGCGTGCAACGGCCGGATGTCCGTGCGGTTCAGGAGCCCAGCCGAGTCTGGCGGTGAAATCAGATAACGGCGGAGGTCCATCGTGGCCTCCGCCGTTCTTTTTGCACCGTCGGCACCGTTGACCGCCTGGTGCAAGTTCCTTACCTTGGCCTTATGCGGATGGGTGACTTCAGATCAACCGCGATCTTACGGCCCAGCGGCTTGGGCATGCTGCTGCTTCTACCTCCGGTGCTCCTGGCGGCCGGCTGCTCCGAAACCGGGTTTGGACCGCTGTCACGGAGCCGCCTGGCGCCCACGATGGATCGCCTCGTGGCGGCATACGAGGACTTGGCCAACAAGCGGTTTCAGGTCATCGCCGATTTTGAGGATCCGGCTCAGGCTACCCTCTTTCATCTCGAACCAGCCGGGAGCCCCGACGCCGTGGGTGTCACGACCGAAAACGCCCAGCTTCGCACCGGCGTGGGCTCGCTCAAGGTCAAACTGAGCCGAACCGGCCAGCGGCTGATTTGCGTCAGCCGCGAGGACAGCCAATGGGGGTTACCGCGCGACTGGTCGAAGTACAACCTGCTTCTGATCAGTGTTTACAGTCCCCGGCAATTGGGCGGTTTCACCGTTCTTGCCCATAGCGGCACGAATCTCTCAACGGTCTATCAAAGCCCTCCGTTGCTGCTGCGGTCGGGCTGGAACCTTCTCCGCCTCGACCTGGGTGACATGGCCGACTACATCGATCTGGGCGACGTGCGATCCATCGAGTTCAGGTGCGATCCTTTCGAGTCACCGGTGGATCTTCACCTGGACGACCTGATCGTGGCTGACAATACGCGTGAGTTGTTTGCCACGCCCGAAAGGCAGCCCGGTGATCTCTACGTGCGGTCGGTTGGCAGGCGGCTCTCGGTCGGGGCGCACGATCGTTTCGAGTTGACCTTTTCGCACGGTCGCATCCGGCAGTGGTTTGACCTGGGAATCGACAAGACGCGAATTCACAACCTCGTGGGCCCCGGCGCGCTGGGCCCTGTGCCCATGCCTGCATCCGAAGAAGATCGGCTTGTGCCAACGGTCGATGCGGCCGCTGCTTGGCTTGGTGCCGGCACCCTCTTGCAGACGTACCAGACCCTGGTCAGCGCCAATCTTTTGCGGGTTGTGATACAAGGTGAATGGCGATTTACACCTCTGAACCAAGCACCAGCCGAGACCGATCCCTACCACCGCTGGTCCTACTCGATCTTCCGTGATGGCCGCGTCTACGTCGAATGCTCGGGGACGGCCCTTGGGCAACCAGCCACGGGCCGGATCGCGATCACTTTCTGCTGTGACGCCGGCACGGGCTTTGAGACTCACATGGTCTCGCCCTCCCGGTCCGGCGTGCCCCAGACGACAATGGGCGACGATTTCCTGCTCTTCAGCAGACCGGCCAGAGGCCAGGCCGATCTGCTCGTGGCACCCTTCACGACTCCCCTCTCGTCGTCCAGCGACAATACGCCTGACTCCCGTGCTTGCGGAACCTGGGTGGTGGCTGCCGAAGCCCAACGGTTTGCCTTTGCGAGCCTGATCCGAGTCTGGCCGCCGGACATCGACTCGCCCGAACTGGCCGCGCCCATGGTGGCCGACTACCGCCATCCCCTCCCCCTTCAAATCGATGTCGGGCAGCTTGTCCGGACCGACCCGGGAGACCTGGACAATGACGGTTTCAGCGAGGGGCGCGGCTATTATGTCCTGCAGCTCGACGGTGCCATCGCGAAGATACGGATCGACGGCCACCGAAAGCTGCGATTTGCACCGCTCTTCAAGCTGGTCGACGTCGCCAATCGCGATGTCTGGATCTATGTCGACGGGCGTCAGATCCGGGATACCGTACAAGACGAGGATGGTAATCTTATCTTTGCGGTACCCGGCGTCATCTCGCGCGAAACGCTGGTCGAAATCACTTCGCGCCCCATCGACGCCGGGTGATCGCGGCAAGGTCTGCCACCGTTCAAGCGGATGGCGCAACTGCCTGTTACAGGGTAACCAACAAACCGTTGACTACCCTCCCGCAAGTCGATCAAGGGCAGGGCAGACCGCGATGGAGCTGCCGGTACTGTCGCGGATCCGGCGGCCGGCGGCGGAGCGGGGACAAGTCCTGATCCTGCCTACGGTGGCGCCACATGATCGGACGTTGGACCGAGACAGCCCGGCGTTTTCGATCCTCGGAGCGCCATAGCGGACTCCTGGGGGCTGCCCCCGTCTTCGCGTCTCTCCGCTGTCTAGCAGATTTTCTTAGGCACAGGATCGCCATTAGCCAATCCGGCGGTACCGGCTGTCCGATGATTCTACCGACGTTTTCGGTGGGCCGATTGTGCGCGGGCGGGCAGGCCGCCGGTGGCACCCGCTGATTCGGCGAAAGCAAACATCGAGGAAAGGGCGCCAGCGGCCGTCCGGATGAGCCAGGTGCACCCGCGCCTGCTGCGACCGCGTGCGGTGCATCGCCAAGGGTTGGCCGTTTTTGGGACCTTTGTCGGGCTTGTTCGTCCTTCTGTCCGAATATGGGGAGACGGCTGAATACCATCTCGTTGGGGAGATCGCCTGTAAGCGACCATATGCATGACGTTGCGAAGCAAGACACGGGTGATCAGTATTATCGTTGCAGTCGTGCTCCTGGGGGTGCTCCAGGGGATGCTGCGCATTGGTTATGCCCGAGGGCCGGGTGAATCCCTGCTGGTCGGTTCGATTGCGGCGGCGGGCTGCCTGCTTTGTTGTCTGCTGATCGTGCCGCTGATCGAGCGGATGGTCGAGGCGCGCCTTACGGGCATTCGCGAAAGCATCCGCCGGATCAGTGATGAGGACGTCGCCGGGAAGCGGCTCCCGGTTTCCGGAGACGATGAATTCGCGGCACTTGCCTGCGCCGTCAATGCTGTACTGGACAGGCTGGACGCGGTAGGCAACGAACTCAAGACCGACGAGAGTCGGTACCAGTCATTGCTGAACAACCTGCCCATTGGCTTTTGCCGAGTCAGCGCAGAACCCGAGTTCCACTTTGTCGGTCTCAACACTGCACTGGTCGATATGCTTGGGGCCGCATCGCCGGAGAACGTAATGCATGTGCGGCCGATAGATCTGTTTGCCAGGAAGCGGGACGCCGTGAGGTTGTGGGTACGTCTCAGGCGACAGGGGAAGGTCAGGCAGGTTGAGCTGCCTCTGATGCGGACGGATGGAAGCGTGGTGTGGGCAAGGGTATCAGCAAGAATGGTCCCATCCCACCAAACCGCGTCGCACGAGATCGAGGCCTTCGTCGAGAACATCACGAACCAGAAGGAGGCCGAGGCGGCTCTCGAGCACGCGGAGCGGGCCAGCCGTGCCAAGAGCGAATCCCTGGCCAACATCAGTCACGAAATCCGCACACCTTTGACATCCATTCTCGGCTATGCCGAGCTGCTGATGGACGCCGACCAATCGCCGCGCGAACGGCTGAACTGCCTGCATACGATTCGCCGAAACGGCGAGCATCTGCTCAGCATCCTGAACGACATCCTGGACTTGTCCAAAATCGAGGCCGGTCGCATGTTATTGGATGTCATCGAGTGTTCGCCGCAGCAGATCGTAAGCGAGGTCGGCCTGTTGCTCGGACGACGAGTCACCGATAAAGGTCTCTCGTTCGAAACCTCTTACAGAGGCCCGATTCCCAAGACCATGCGGACCGATCCCACGCGACTCCGCCAGGTCCTGATCAACTTGGTCGGCAACGCGATCAAATTCACACGATCGGGCACAGTCCGGATCGAGGTGGCAATGGCGACGGCTCCGGACGCCCCTGACCCGCGATTGTCATTTTCGGTGATCGACACCGGCATTGGCATGTCATCCGAACAGTTGCAGAGGCTCTTCCAACCTTTTGTTCAGGCAGAAGTCTCGACGACACGTCATTACGGCGGAACCGGGCTGGGGCTGACCATTTCAAAACAACTGGTCGAGGCTCTCGGCGGCGAGATCGCGGTCCGGAGCACGCTGGGCAAGGGCAGCACTTTCACGGTCACAGTACCCACCGGTCCGCTGGACGGCATCGACATGCTGGAGATCGATGCACCGCCTGCGGAATCCGAGAACGTATCCGGGGAGCCGCCCGTTCCGGAAGCATTGCGACTGAGCGGACGGGTGCTGCTGGCGGAGGACAGCCGGGACAGCCAGCATCTCGTCGCCGGACTGCTCACGAAGGTCGGCCTGTCGGTAACGGCGTGCGACAATGGCAAAGTCGCCTGTGATCGGGCGTTGGAAGCGCTGGCGGCCGGCGAGCCCTTCGACATCATCCTGATGGACATGCACATGCCCGTGATGAACGGCTACGAGGCCACGGCTTATCTGCGTCAAAAGGGCTACACCGGCGCGATCATCGCCCTGACCGCCAGCGCGATGAAGTCCGATTGGGAAGAGTGCATTCGGGTCGGCTGCAATGACTTCCTTTCCAAACCGATCGAGCGAAGTCGTTTGAATCGTATTCTGGCCCGTTACACGGCGTCAGGCCCCGCCGGGCTGGACGCTTCCGACACATCGTCCGGTAACCACTGACGGGGGTGTCCTGTCTCGGTGTGAGGGACTCGACTCGTTTCGCCCCCCTCAGCGTTTGTGCCGCCTCAAGGCCATCGACAGGTGAGAGCGAAGCCGATCGCCACCACGGACGCTGATGGGAGCATTCGGGCACTTGCTGCAACGCACCGGTCCGGCTCATTGAGGCAGTCTCTATTGCCCCGGCACCGTGACGCGGGGATGCCGCGTGTCGGCTCAGAGATGCAGTCGAATACGAAGTCGATATAACAGGTCGGTAAGAGCGACGATCAAGAGGGCAAATACCGCAGAGCGAATAATGCCGGGCAAGCCCTTGTTCAAGTGGGTGTTGAGGTACTCTATACCAAGGAGAGCCAGCAGCGAGGCCACGATCGAAGGCAGGATGAAGGCGAGCAACGGGTCCCGGCCGGCCGGGGCGAGGAAGAACGACCAGCGACGGATGCCCTTCACATCGACGAGCCAGTACAAGAGGGCGAACACGAAGCAGCAGATTGCCGCGCTGTACAGGCACCACGTGGGTGTTGCCTGGACTTTCGAAATGCCGTAAAGCGGCCGAAACAGAAAACCGCCCGCCAGCAAGCTCAAACCCATCACGAGCATCCGCAGAACGCGCCGGCCGGGCCGCTGAGCAGCCGAGTCGGATAGAAAGAGCGTCCCTAAGACCGCGCCTGCCACGGCGATCGACCCGTGGCCACCCCAGTGACCGCCGACATTTATGTATTCGTGGAGGCGGCCAAGGAATCCCAGGGCTCCGGTTTTGTCGCCCACAAAGACTGCGGTGAGCAGCCCGACCGCGCCCACCAGTGCGGCCGTCCGACCGCCGGACAGCAGAAACGTGCCCACGGCAATGAGGTAGGCCCAGCCGATCAGGCCGAGGATTCCCCACCAGCTTGTCCGCATCCACGTGCCTTCCTGGCCGTCACCGCCACGGTAGAACACGGCCAGAACAACAAGAAGAGCGATTCCGGCCAAGCGAAAGGCGCGAAAAAGCCATCGAATGCGCCCGGCGGCTGGGGGGTAGCGGTTCCATACGAGGATGACGCCCAGGAACAGCAGCAGCACCCACGCCGATCTGCTGAGCCCGACGAGATCCGCGCGGTAGCGAGGAATATTGACCATGAAGACGCCGATCACCAGCAGGCCAACGACGCGCAGCAACAGGTGGCCGATAAGCCGCGGCCAGGACTCGCCGCGAGCGAGACGCCGTTCGATCGCAAGCGGGATGGACATGCCCATGATGAAGAGGAAGGCCGGGAAGACCAAATCGACAAAGGTCATGGAGTTGGAATTCTCCGGCGCGTGCTTCATCCAGGCGGGGATGTTCTGCAGATGTCCGACGTCATTCACGAACACCATGGTCAGAATGGTGAGGCCCCGGAACACATCGAGGGAAAAGATCCGGTCGCGGTCGGGTCTGGAGGCACTCAAAGTGGTGTCCACTAGCTTTGCTCTCATCACCTGTCGGGCCGGGCGGGATCATAACAATGTTCCGCATGGTTTGCGAGCTTCGGGCGACGACCGGGCGGTATGCCGAAACGGATCCTACCACTGAAGTCTCGACGGGCGATTTTTCGATAAATAAGGGGGGCCTTGTTGCAGGCCGTCGTACAACAGGGGAGCGCGGCTACCCGCAACAACGCGGACGTTTGAAGCCGCTATTGGGATCTTCATATGAACGAGATCGGGCGGGTGTTTGGCCGCCCACGCGTGAGTGCCGCCGGCACAGGTTTTGACAGACGCTGTTACTGCAATCATAGTAAGCATGGGGATACGACCCGCGCCGAGAGTCTGGCATCGACGGTAGCGAATCGTATGCCGGAGGACGTCCTCGGCATGGAAGACGGCGCGGCGAGGCGATTGCGAAAGGAGTCGTGTATGAAATCAAGGACAAACATGTGGATGGCCAGCCTTGCGGCGTTTCTGCTGGGCATGCCCCTGGCAGAAAGGGCTGTCGCCGACGATACGGAAGAGATCGTTTTCGCGTCGATCGGGCTCGTTTGGGAAATCATTGACGCCGCGGTTTCAGCGAGCTGAGTCACCCGACGCTGATCGGCGAGCGGGGATTGAAGCAGCGCGATCGTAACACCATTGGGCCGCGAAAGGCTCTTGTTGTGCGCCCAGGCCCACCGCGATTGGCGGTGTTTATCCAATCGCGGTGGACGCGAATAACCTGTGCGCTGGAAGATGGCCAAGGCGGGCGGCCCTTTTTACGGGCCGCAACCAGGCCCCGTTGTCATCCCGAAACGCGCGCAAGCCGCACGGATTTCCGGCCTTAAGGTTTCAGCCTGTCTTATCTGTTCCCGACAGGTTTGAGATCCGAAACCGTTATGACAGGCGACACGGCGGCGGCGCCTGCCTATCCGCGCGCCGTCGGGGGCTGGCTAGCCAATTGCACAAGGGCTTCGCGCACACGAATGATCTGGCCGTCATCGACGGTCAGGTATCGGTGCCTTCCCCCGGCGCTGGGAGCATGCGACGAGAACCCCTGCTCGTCGATGGAGATCGTTCCGGGCTCCGACAACCCGAAGTATCCCCGATCCGGTCGAACCGCATACAGGACGCTGGTCAGATCCCACGTGGGGCGGTCATAGGGCATTTTCATGTAGAGGCGGTAACCTTCGGCCAGGGGGTGATGCGGGACGTAGGCAAAATCCCGTTCGATGCTGACGGCCGGATAGGTAATTGCCCGCCCGATTTCGAATCCGCTGACCACGATGGGCGTGGGCCATTCAGCGAAAACCTTCCTGGCTGCCGGGATATCCGTCACAACGTTGTATTCCTTGTGCTTCTCGCCTTTGCTGAAGATGCCGGCCATGCTTGACAGCAGGCGGCACTTGCGAGCCACAAGGTCAGTGCCCGGGAGTGGAGAATGCTCGTCCGGCTCGGACTCCAGCAGGCGGGCCAGATTCGTCGAGAAGCCAACCACGACCACCACGACAGAGTGATCGGGCTGCGTGGCCAAGACCTGCCGGAGCACGGCCACGGCCTGCGGCGCCTGCCTGCCGCTGAGCAGATCATGGGGGTATCGCGGCCTTCCCCCATCTGCCGCCTCGGCAACCGGCCGGATGTATTTGCCGTCTTCCGGCGTCTTGCCGTTGCGGACGACTCCGATGGGTATGTCGCCGCGCCCGTAAAAGGTATTGACCAGATCTACAAAGGGCGCGCAGAATTCATTGTCTTTGCTCAGGGTAACGGCCAGCAGCTCGCACTCGCCCCGGCTCTGCAGGGCATGGATGACGCCGAGGGCAAGAGCATCGTCGATGTCATTACCCATGTCGGTGTCGAAGATGAGGCGTACCCCTCGAGCCTCGCTTTCCGCGGCCGGCGGGGGCGACTGCGTCGCAGCGGCCAATACGGAGCCGCATCTCTGCGTCTCAAAAACGGCGATGATGGACCACAACAGTATCAGGAAATGGCGGCATTTCATGGTTGTCGGCCTCCTGTGCAATCGCGTTTTCTCGCCCGGCAGGCGCTGTCGGGCAGATGAGAGGCCTCAACGGCATGCAGGAAGCTTGCATGCCGGGCTCTGCTCAATCATCAACTGTACCAAGACGAGATCACAAGTCCAACCAATCGGTGGATCCCACAAATCATCGGACACATCCTTTCTTTCAATACATCATGGACACGTCGACTTACGAAGCAGCGTCTCACCTCTTCTCGTCCGGTTCGAAAGCCGACACCTCACTCAGCCAAAGGACCCAGTCATCCGTCGTCGGGGCTGCGAACGTGACCATCCCGCCCCCCTTGACAACGGGAGTCGGAGTCACATCGCGCAAGTCGCCGTTTCTGGGGTCGAACCATTGTGCATAGAAGCCGCCCGATGTGTGCCCCAAGTCGAGTTCCACGGTGCCGCCGGCCAACAAGTAGACGAGGTACGCCCTGCCCTTGTCCGCCAAGCAGAAGTTGCGCTCCGGGTTACTAACCAATGAGTCATGAGGCACCATTCTCTGCAGGCGATGAGCCGGCCGTGCGTTGATGAAGTCGTACGTTGGCTGGACAGTTGCCGAATCTGCGGGTGCCTCGTAGTTTGCGGGGTCCCTTCCATCGGCATATTCCAGGTAGCGAATGAGCATCGAGCCGCCCCCCATGAGGAAGGCCCAAGTCTGTTGCCTCGATGCGTCGATCTGATGAATCAAAGCCTTTTGGGGGAACCGCGTGCGGTACTCGCGGACCTGGCGGTAGATTGCGAACGGCGTGGTACGGGCTGCGGCGGTTCCTGAGACGTATCTGCCAGGCACCTCGGTGCCGCTCACGGGGGCGTACAAAGATCCATCCGGCTGGTACCACCAATAGCGCAGGTCCAGCAGGGACACCCGCGGGTCGCCGGCGAGTTCATCCAGCACATCCTTCGTTGCCCCCAGGCCGAGCAGGACCTTCTTGCCCTTTTCCTGCTGCCATTGTCCGACGACATCGAGCCAGAACCGGGCGAAGGACGCGGGGCCGGTATACTCCTGACTCAGCAAATGCACCACGTTGGTGTGATCACCCAGTACATCCAGGCACTTGCGAATGTAAGCGCGATGCAGCTCCCGTCGGAGTGGATGGGTTATATCGTAGAAGGCGTTCGCGGCCGGAATACGGTCGGGCAAACCGGTGTCCTGAAGGCAGTTGACCGGCCGCCATGGAAAGTCAACGTAATGCGCGTCGGTCTCCAGAAGGGCATGCTGCATGTAGAAGTTATGAAACATGATCGTCCCTTTGCGGTCACAAAGGGAGGCGAACTCGTGGAGGCGGTCGAAATACCAGGCGTTGTATCGTGTCAGATCGTATTCCGGCAGTCCGTCCCAGGCTCTTCCGCTCTCGCCGCGTGCCCATGGCTGTTCAAGAAACGGAGCAACGACATTTCCGTCTTCCCGACGGGTGGTATCGTGCTGATCGCGCCGGCGGTCGTACCACAGCCCGAAGTTATGCTCGAACCCCGGATAGCCGTAGCGCAGCATATTGTCCGTGAGCTTGTCCAGATCCTCGGTTCGGTTCGGGCCGATGGCACCGGGTGCGCGGCGAGTGATATTGGCTCGCCGGCCGGCGCGCCACCAGCCGTTGTGCTGGGCGTAGCCCCACACGATGCGATCTCCGTGAACGAACCATCCGTTCTCGATGGCAAGTCCGCGGGATCGTTCTTCAGGTTCAGCAGGGTGAGTCTCTGGCATCGCCACGGCCTCGAGGTATAAGACGGCCTCGTCGCCAAGGGACGCCGGCCGGGCAAACGTCTGTTGACCGTCGGCGAGGCTGCGATCCTGTTCGTCCGCCCAGTTACCGCTTACGGGGTTGAACCACCTTACCCGATAGCGTCCCGCCGAGACGATCAGGCCCAGATTCCCACGCGAGTCGCTATAGGCGATGTAGATTTGCCCAGGGGCCGCCAGAACGTAATCCGTGTTTTCCCTCGCCAAATCGTCGCGAGGCGAGGTCAGGTTGAATCGGGTCGACTCCATGAATCGCACTAGGTGACCGCAGGCTTGCAGATCAGCGACGGGGGTGGACTCGATATCCATTCCCAGAATCATCGAATACCCGCCCCCCATAGCGATGGCCCATATCTTCTTACGAAGGTCTTCACCGGTGCCGCTAAACGGTCTGCGGCCATAGCGGGAATCAGCGAACTCCGCCATGTTGATGTTGACCCGTCCCTCGACGCTTTTCCATGCCGCGACGGTTCCGGCGTGCAGTTCGGCGGGCGTATCAACGTTCCACTGCACGGCGAATTGATCGAAAGCCGGGTTGCCGTTGAAGTCGAACGCGGTTCCGTTGTTCTGGTGAATGGCAACCGGGTGCCTGCGGTCATCCTTGAGTTTGATGCGCTGGGCGATTTTCGCAGCGTGGGCGGCCGAGAGTCCCTCGGCGTATTCCTCGGCCACGCACCAGATCAGGTGCCTGTGGTGCTTGAAACGGCTGACCATCGCATCCACAAAAACCGCCTCCGCAGGCGTCAACTCACCGCCGGCAGGCAGATCCTTGCCGAAGGGCTTGGCACTGTCATCGTAGAAGATGAAGAAGATCACAATGCCATTGCTGTCCATCGCGGTGAACCAGGTTTCCCATTGATTCAGAATGTCGTTATCCAGGCCTTTGGACAAGTCGCTGTCGATGTAGGGATTCTGGGTGGCATCCCCGTCGCCACCGTGGCTGCGAATGGCCATCAGATAGATACAGTTGGCTCCCGTGCCGGCCAGCTTGTTGATCAGCGCCATCTGGTCGCCGTTGCGGGTGCCGTCGGGATTGCGCGTGCCCCGGTACAAGAAGCCCTCCGGATCTCCGGGACCACACATGTAGCAAGGACCGCCGCCCTGGTACTCAAGCCATGCCGGGTGCTGATGATCCGCAATGATGGGGCCCGCTTTCGTCGACTGTACAAGCAGCCGAATTGCTTCGTTCACGGGGTTGCCTGACCTCTCCCCGAGGTTCGTATCATTCCAGGACACTACGAGATCGAGACTGGGGATGACGACCACCGCCCGCTGACCGTTTTTGTGGCCGAAGGCTCCGAACGTGTCGAGCGGGGCGTCGGGCCAGTGCCGATGGCCATCACGGTCGACTCCATTAATCCACCAGAGATAGCTGTAACTGCCCAGATGGTCGGTTTGGTCATCCGGCACCTTCTGCGATCCGAGGGAACGCTGGCCGGGGCAGATCTGGGCGGGCCGAGCATCGGTCCGAGGGATCGAGTTGGGAAGAGGACTTGTCACGGCCAGGGTGGCATTGGCCTTGCTCAGGAGCTGTTTCCCGTTCCAGTTTCCTTTGTGAAGATACAACAGCCCAAAGCGTGCGAAGTCTCGCACCGAAATGCCGAACCGTCCCGGCCGATTCCCCGTCCCGAAGAAGGTGAAGGTCGGGTCATCCTGGCACTGCATCAGATCTGTCAACCTGGGATGCAGAGCCTGGGCGTCAACGGTATCGTAGGTAATCCCATAGACCTTGAGGAACAACGTGTCCCAGAAAAGGGCCATCTGCCAGTCGTTATAGTCAAAGGCGGTGCCCGGCTTTTCCCGGACGCCGTAACACGAAGTCTGAGTAGCCATGTGGCGGAAGTTGATGAGCCGATCCTTGAAGTCGAGGTCCGGGTTGATATCGTTCAGGCACGGTTCCCACCTGACTACGGGCTCGTCGAGACTGGCCAGCTTACCCTCCTCCAAGGCCTTGAAGAGAAAATGGGCAATAACGGGCTTGCAGGCCGAAGCGACGTCCTGCCGGCGAGTCTGGTCTCCCCACGTATAGACCATGTAGCCGTGGCGAACGACGCAGCCCCGCCCGCCGAGATAGTCTCGAAAGGCATCCAGCCTCTTGACATCCATGCCGACCTCGGCCGGTGTCTTGATCTGCCAGGTGGCACCCGGAAAGACCTGGGCTGAGCAGATTCGGCTCGTTGCCAAGGACAGGGCCAAGACGGCCGCGATGCCTCCGAACGAGATCAGGTACCATGCTCGTTTGCCGCAGCTCTCGCGGTTGGCCTGAGTGAGGCTGCGGTCGAATACGGCTCTGGAAACGGTCATATTACTCCCTTGTCGCCCGCTGGTTGTCGGGGCTTTCTTCGGAGCGGACCACTCGGACAGGTCATTGTGCGCGCTTTGACGCAAGACCCAGGCCGAAGATGCAACTCCGCAAGCCTGCTCGATCAGCCGCTACCCAAGAATCCCTCAGCTTGCACAATCCGGGTCAGCGGGTACTCCAGGCCCGCTCAAGCACCGGATGAACACAGTGTGGTCGGACTGATTCACGAGTCCGTTCCGGTCAAAGTCCGCAGTCAGGCACTCCGGACTGATGGGGTCGCCCATGACGGTAAGGCAGGCCTGAAACAGGCCGAAATCCTCCTGGTCCACGTCGCCGTCACCGTCCATGTCGGCGGCCACTCCCTGAGTGGTGAAGCTCCATACCGTGCCTGTCGTCGCGCCCATTTCGTTCACTTCGTCTATTCGCCAGAAATAAGTCGTGAGGGGATCAAGCAATCCGGGATCGAAAAAGGTGTCGGTCTGGTTGCCGCGGAAAGCACCTGGATTCGTCGTTCCGAAGTAAACGTCGTGCGAGACCGCGCCGGCGCCGGCCGTCCAGGAGAGCCGGACGTCTCGCGGAACTCGCAACGTCCCCGACGGCGGGAACGGGTTATCGGCTCGAGCGGGAACCGTACGAACGACATACAACGCCGCGTCCTGCGCGAAGGTTCCCGGTTTGGCGAAAAGCTGCGAACCCGCCGACAACACAACCCGTGTTGCCTGGTCGACCCACAGTCCCGTCGTGGGATCGTACCATTTGACGGCATAGTTGCCGGGCACCATGAACAGTTGAAACGCGTCGCCTCCGTCGCCGTAACCGATGTACACCTCTCCCGGGTTGGCCAATACGTAATCCGTGTCGCAGCCGGCCAGTTCGTCATGGGGCGAGGTCTCATTGAAGCGCGTTGCCTCCATGAATCGAACCAGTCGGCCGCAGTTTCCAAGGTCGCTGACCGGCGTGGACTCGATATCCATGCCGAGTACCATACTGTACCCGCCGCCCATGGCAATCGCCCATAGTTTCACGCGCAAGGTTGCCCCCGTGCCCGCATTGGCGAATTCCGCCACGTTCACGTTGACCAACCCCCCAACGTTGTTCCAGGCGGCGACGGTTCCGGCGTGCAGTTCGGCGGGCGTATCAACGTTCCACTGCACGGCGAATTGATCGAAAGCCGGGTTGCCGTTGAAGTCGAACGCGGTTCCGTTGTTCTGGTGAATGGCAACCGGGTGCCTGCGGTCATCCTTGAGTTTGATGCGCTGGGCGATTTTCGCAGCGTGGGCGGCCGAGAGTCCCTCGGCGTATTCCTCGGCCACGCACCAGATCAGGTGCCTGTGGTGCTTGAAACGGCTGACCATCGCATCCACAAAAACCGCCTCCGCAGGCGTCAACTCACCGCCGGCAGGCAGATCCTTGCCGAAGGGCTTGGCACTGTCATCGTAGAAGATGAAGAAGATCACAATGCCATTGCTGTCCATCGCGGTGAACCAGGTTTCCCATTGATTCAGAATGTCGTTATCCAGGCCTTTGGACAAGTCGCTGTCGATGTAGGGATTCTGGGTGGCATCCCCGTCGCCACCGTGGCTGCGAATGGCCATCAGATAGATACAGTTGGCTCCCGTGCCGGCCAGCTTGTTGATCAGCGCCATCTGGTCGCCGTTGCGGGTGCCGTCGGGATTGCGCGTGCCCCGGTACAAGAAGCCCTCCGGATCTCCGGGACCACACATGTAGAATGGCCCGCCCTCGTGGTACTTGAACCAGGCGGGATGAGCGGGGTCGACGACGATCTGGCCGGCGGGCGTCTGCGCGAACGCCAAGGACGGGAGAATCGCCAGCGACACGAGCGGCAACAAATCACTGATGCGCATCATCGCAGGCCACATCCGCAAGAGCGCCGGCGCCCGATAGACAGCCCAGGAGGACCGTCAGGTCGGACTGATTTACCATTTCGTTGTGATCGAAATCTGCGGCCAGACAGGGGGACGAAGCCGGCTCCTCCCCTGTCAGGCACGTCTGGAACAACCCAAAGTCTACCTGATCTACATCGCCGTCCAGGTCGAGGTCTGGAAGCACCGTCCTGATGTTGACCGTGACAGCCACGGTTTGAGACGGATTGGAAGCCGGGGGCAGGCTGCCGTCATCGGCGACGGTGATCGTTGCGGTGTGTGACCCGATTGCCAGATGGTCTACTGTAAACGAAACCGTGATGGTGTCGGCTTCGCCGGTGGACGTGCCATCGGACGGAGCGACACGCAGCCAGTCGCGATCAACGGTAACGGCGTATTTCAACGTCCCTGCTCCGCCGTTGGACACGGTGAACATGTCGTCCGACAGAGTCCCGCCGAGGTCCGCCGATCGACTGATTTGACTCTTGCTTAGCACGATCAGCGGAGCCGTCGGCATCACCGATTCGGCCAGCAGCTTAAGCACCTGATTCGAGCTGGAGCCAGGGTTGCCCGGCTCGAAGCCGAGTGTGGCTCCGTTGAAGTACGCCATCACTATACCGAGACCGGGCATCACCGTCACCACTTCCCGGCTCCAATGCCCGTTTGCCTGAAAGGTGTCGGCGGGAGCATCGGGCCAGGTGATTGATGTCGGGTGCAGACTCCCTGTGGCGTTAAACCACCAGTTGAAGCCGTAGATGCCCGGGCCGTAGGGGGTCTGGTCCGATCCGCCGCCATAACTTCCGATGCCCAGATAGTCTCCGGCGGGATCGACTACGGCGGTCTTGGGCAGGCTTGAGGAAACCTGCGGCTTCATGTAGTCGTCGAAATAGTGCTGAGGCAGCAACTGGCTGCCGTTCCAATTGCCCTTGTTGGCCCAGAACCACCCGATGCGGGCAAAATCGCGAACCGAGGTGTTCAGCCGGTTGTTGGATGCGATCAACGAACCATCCTGAAACTGCAGCGCACCAAGGCGATTAGGGGCCAAGGCCACTGTGTTGGCGCTCTGGCCGTAGACACGATCGAACAACGTCTTGACATATAGTTGGATATTGTAGTCGTTGTATGCCCAAGCGGTGCCGGGGGCCTCCGCCCGCGTGTAATTCCCGACCATGTTGGCCATGTGGCGGAAGGTCATTGGCTGGTCCTTGGTGCTGAGCGACCAGCCGTAGTCCTTTACCAGGGCGTCGACGCTGGTGATACGGCCTTCTTCGATAGCGAAGAACAGCAGCGTGCTGATCACCGGTTTCGAGGCCGATGCCCAGTCGCCCTTGAGGCTTTGCGTGCCCCAGGTTTTGACCATGTACCCGTGGCGGACGATGCATCCGCTGCCCCCGATGATGCCGGCAATCTGGTCAAGTTTGGCTGAGTCAAGTCCGAGTTCCGCAGGGGTTTTGAACTCCCACGTCGCCCCAGGAAACACCTGGCCGAAGGCGGTTGCCAGGATGCACGATTGGCAAAGAACACCGGCCACCAAGCTGGTGGCTCCGACAGTGAGCCGAAACTGGCACATCGACCGTACTTCTCCTCCGCGAACGCTTCTGTCAGGTGATCCCCAACACGCCAAGGCGTAGAGTTTGGATCTCGCCAATCGCATGGCGGGCAGAATGACCGTCTCCACGCCGCTTCCGGGCACAATCCATTGGGCTGCGGGTCCGGTGGCCGGCGGCGCGACTGCCTGCCGTCCCCTTCTTCGTGGGCAAAGACAGACGCCATTGGCTGGGCCAGCCCCCAGGCCGCTATAGTTCGCAACCGGCGGGCAGATTCTCCGGATCCAACGCGACTCCCGGACCGGTCGCGCATTTCTCGAACTTGCTGAAGTCCAGTGTATCCACGTCGTTGTCTGAGTCCCGATTGTAACGCCTGCACGTCGCGGGATCTGACAGCGGGTTGCCATCGCCCGAGAAACACAACTGGAAGGCTGCGAAGTCCACCTGGTCAACGTCGCCGTCCTCGTCGGCGTCCGGCCAGACCAGAGGAGCGGCACAACTGCCTCCCCCGTCCCAGAAAGGACAGCCGCTCACGCCATAGGAGAGCATCCGAACCCAATCGAACTCGAAATCCCAGACGTCTTCGCCGGAATTAAGCTCGCCCAGGCCGATGTACGGGTCGCCGCTCACATCATTCAGGCCGGTTCGGAAGCTGAATATGTCGCCGCTCGGCCCAACGACGGTACCATCTGCGCCGCCGAACATCAGCTTTTCGCCATCCAGCCACAGGTTCCAGTACGCCCTCTGATCGGCAGCGTTGTAGCAAACCGCAGCGGTCCATTGGTGATACTGGCCGGCGATGTTGGGGAGGGCCGCCTGATCGATGGTGCCAATGGCGTTGCCGCTGTTGTTAAGGATTCTGACGGTGACGTCGTTCACGCGAACATAGACATTAAACACATCGCCCTCGATGGAAGAAGTCGAGTCATTGGTGCCGAACGGGCCTGTGACGCGCGGGAAGGCGATCTGGATCGGCCCACGGGTGTTGTTATCCGTCCCGATTCGCATACTCCAGGCCACGGCCATGCCTTTGACCGGATCGAAAGTGCTGTCGAAAGGCAGGAACGTTCGGAACCGCACCCGGCCGCCGAGACCGTCGGCCGGATTGTTGAACTTGGCCGTGGTGGGTACCTCGTCGATGGATCCCTGGGAGAGCCAACCCGCCGGCAATGAACCCACGTCGTTGTAGCCGATCGAAAAAACGCGGTCGGTTGTCCCGCCGGAGTCGCACGATTCGAGCGGGCTTTGGGAGGCGAGGTCCGATGCGGTGAAATCGATGAACTCCGCTTTGAACTGCTGCAAGGTATCACCTGACTTGGCTATTGTCTCGTCGACCGAGAGCAGCACCTGTCGGACGTGCTGCACGGCGGGGTTACAGGCGTCGGTGAACGTCAAGGTGGCGACGTAGCCGCCCGGCTCCAGGCCGGTGACGTCGATTGTTCCTGTAACCGTGTCAGAGCCACCCGGAAGGATCGGTCCGCCGCCGGTCTTATCGAGGACGAGCCAGCCCGCGGAGGATGTGACGGTGTAGCTCACACTGGGAGCACCGGTGTTTTCGAAAGTGTAGATCACTGGAGCGGGAGTCTGGGCAGACCCTACCAGGAACGCGCGACCCGTGTTGGTTGCCGGGGACACCGCCGACCGACAGTCAATGACGGTCAGATCGATCCGGCGGAGTTCCGTGGTGGGCGATGGGCAATCGTTAGCAATAGCCACGTATGCCGTGTGGGTTCCGGCGGTCAGATCAGTATTGACAATCGAAGCGGTGACGGTGTCGCCGGATCCTGCGGCAAGCGGCCCGCCGCCGCTCTTGTCGAGACTCAGCCAAGGTACGTCCCCGGCTACAATGTCAAAGAACTCGACGCGCAGACCCATCGGGTTGGAGGTGGTGCCGCCGTTCTGGATCGTGAAATCGAGGGTATTTGTTCCGATCTGAAATCCGCTGTCGATGATGAACTCCTGCCAGGATTCGAAGCCCCACGAGCCGGTACCCTCCACCACGGATACGCCGTTGAGCTTGACGTCGGCCAGAATGTCGTCGTACGCCATCCGGCCCCGGATCAGGGCCGCATCCACCGCCGCCTGATCGGCCAGCGTGAAGGTGGTCCGGAAAACATGTTGTCCGGGAGGGGCAGCCGCATCGTCGTCGGTCTGACTGGCCGTGATCCACAGCGAGGTCGAGTCATTCGCCAACCACGGAGGAATGGGATACCCGTCTGCGGCCACGGTGTATGCTGAGCAGGGAGCGCCTTCCGTACAGGTCCCGTCCAGGCCGCCCGCAATGATCGTCCAGTGCGGATCGAGCACCTGTTCGCCCAGAACCGCCCTCAAATTGTCCACGCCGGTGTTGTAGAGGTCGGCAATTGGGGGGGCGACCTTCTTCATCTCCACTGCAGTGTAGTTCAGCGGGGTGGTGCCGCTGTTGGCGATCGTATAGGCGTGGCTCGGCGGATCGGCGGCACTGCCCCGCAGCGCCGTCGATGTCTGGATTACCGCCGGTGTGACGGTGCTTTCACAGGTGGGCGTAGTCCCACAGGTCAGCATCGCAAGGCCGTCGTCCTTGTAGGCCACGCAGTCGAACTCGAAATCCCAGACATCCTGGCTGTTGAGTTCGCCCAACCCGATGTACTCCGCGCCGGTGAAACCTTCCTGGAATGTCCGAAAACTGTACTGTTCCCCGTTCAGCGTCGGCGAGCCGGAGGGACCGGTGAACAGCAGCAGGGTTCCGTCAAGCCAAAGCTTCCAGTAGGCTTTGTTGTCGCTGGCGTTATACACCACCGCCGCGGACCAGTCGTGGTACGTATCCGCCAGGTTACTGCCCAGTACCAGCGTATCCACTCTCAGCGGGTCGTTGCTGCCGGTCAAGTCCCTATACAGTCCGCCGCCGTTACGCACGATGTCGATGTAGCTGTTGCCGCTCGGGTCTCCGGAGTTCCGCAGGCGGATATAGGCATTGAACGCTTGGGGGCTGCTGCCTCCGGCCGATCCGCTCACCGTGGCCGCGATTTGGATCGGTCCCCGGGTTACATTGGCCGATCCGACCCGCATTTTCCAACCGACGGAGATGCCTTCAGCAAGGTCCATGGTGGTCGGCAGAGGGGTTGAGAAGCGGGCCCGTCCATTTATCGAATCCTGTACATTCCAGAACCTGGCGGTGGTCGGCGCGCCAGCTCGGCTTCCTTGAGTCAGCCACCCCGCCGGCACGTTGCCCGCGCCTTGATACGTGACTGTATACGAGTTTGGGTTGGCCCCCGTGGTGTCGGTATAGTTCGCCACGGCGCTGTTGTCGGACCCTGACCAGCTTTCTGGGGGCACTGACGTGAAATCGGCCACCCATTCGGTTGCCCGGACCGATCCTGCTGCCACAAAGGTGATGGCCACCGCCCACAACATAGCTGATTGTCTCGGAAACATAGCTATCTTCCTTTCCTGCGTCTCGCCAAGATCGCCTGGAATTGACTCCTCCGCGAGTCGTCTTCGTCACCTCAACCCCTCACCCCGAGCGAGGTCCATCGCCGGTCGACCCCTTTGCTGCGATACGACCTGGGGGTTTGGGCGTACTGGACGCCAGGCCGCACCCATACCTCAGAAGCCCGGGCCCAGATGCACAAACCGTCCCTCCTGGCAGGCTAGCAGCCCACTGCAACTTCCTCCATCATTGTCCCTCTCTCCGGCGGTTGCGCTTCGGGCATATCTCCGATGCACAATCACCCTCGCGCCGCCTTCCAGCGTCTTAAAAGACGACCCCCTCACCGGCGGCGGCGTACCAGCAACAACGAGCCCACCGCGAGCAGCATCAGACCGGCCGGCTCTGGGACCCAGTCGATCTGAGGAGGGTTTCCGGACAAGCCAGTGTTTTCCTTGTCCTCAAATATGGGGCCGTCTGCAGTTCCGTAGGTGGTAACGGCGCGGATGCTGAACGTGACCCTCTTACCCAGATTGGCGTTGTACAAAGACGTAATGTCAAAGGTATACCAAGCCGGGGTGCTGTTCACATTGAAAAGATCCGCCACAATCGTCCAACTCTCGTGGGATGTGCCCGACGGCGCCGGACCTGCGGTATCGGTCCACTGGACATATCCAGCTTCATTCTCGCTGATCGCGCGAATCCGGACATCGCAGTTCACTGTCTTGCCCTGCGGGGCACCCCAATAGTTGTAGAGTTTGAGTGTAGCCGACGTTACCGGTGTCACGTCCAAGAGAAATTCCACGTACGCACGGTCAGTGGTTCCGCCACCCTTGGTAAACAACCCGAAGACATTCGTGTTGTTGTAGCGAGTGCTGCTCCGGTAAGTAACGTCGTCCTCCGGCAGAATGATCGCACCCACGGCGGGCACCGCACACGTGACGAACATGGCCACGCACAATCCAGTCGATACTTTTCTCATCTTGAACCTCCTCCTCATTTGATACCTAAGGCGGACCGCCTTTTTGCGGGCCGCAACCCAAACGTTCTGCGATCCAGAAACATGCGCGCAAAATGCACACCCGTTGCGACGGACGAGACTAATAGAAAGCACCATAGCTCTCTTGCTTTTCTTGTTATCCGTCCGGCCTCGGGGCTGACCTTATCGAGATCAATGCCGACACCGGGCACTCCAAGAGCTCTTGATTTCATTGATCGGTCGCGAGATACACCCTCCTTCCTGCTGCCGGCGTCAGGGCCTTTCCACTCCAAAGGCCCGCTGCCATCGCAACGAGTAACTGCCGGAAACGTCAATATCGGGCTCCCCCCCGCGCGGGAGGGAATCCAGGCCTTCAACGTGACCGTCGACAAACAGGCAGCTTGTGCGGCGATTCAGATGCATCGCCCTGGCGACGCGCCGGTCGCGGCCGGGACCGCTGGGCAAATGGCTCGGCTCGAAGGCATCGAACCGGCTGAGATCCCTGAACCCATAGGCCTCCTTGGCCGCCTCCGAGACGGCCGAGTCCTCCATGTCCGCCAGGTAAACGACCTGCGCAGGCCTTTTCCAGAGCGAGAGTCGTGTCGCATCTCTCGTGTCCGAGAATCCCTGGCTCCCGGTGACGGCCTTCGGATTGAAAGCGTTCACCACGTAACTGAGAACTTCCGCGTCCTGGGATCTGGCCGCGCGCTCGGGACAATGAAACACCTCCACGCGCTTCAGTTTGTCCCAGAGCAGGTAGTTGAGGGCTATTCCCCTGGCTTCGTAGGATCTGCCATCCGGGAACGTCTGCATGCTCCTGCCGGCCGCCTGGGCCTGTTGAAACAGGGGGGCAACCTTCTCTCCGACCTGTTTGAGCAGGACGATGGACCAATGAATGTCCCCGTTGGAAAAGTACCTTTGCACGTTGCCTCCGCGGGGGATGAACTCCGCGTACTCTACCGCGTAAGTGGTGACCGCCACGCCGGCCTGGTGCAGATTGCTCTGGCACGCCGAGATACGTGCTTGAGCCCGCGCCCGGGATAGCGATGGAAGCAGAATCGCCACCAGCAGCGCAATAATCGCCACCACGACGAGGACTTCAATCAACGTGAATCCATTCGACCGTCGGTTCATTGATGCAGCTCCGTCTTGAAATGATGGCACCTGCCTCTCGGGACTCTTCGGGCGGAGTCCCTCTTCCGACTGATACCTATGCTATCGGGCGACGATCAGCCGGTTCAAGGGCAAAAGGCCCCGGAGTTTTGTCTTTTATGGAAAAAGGTTTGTACTTTCGGGTCGCTCAGGACTGGACCGCCCGACGGTAGGCGCCCGGGGTCTGCCTGAGCATCGTCCGAAACACCCGGGTCATGTACTGGACGGTCTTGAAGCCCGCCCGATCCGCGACTTGTTTGATCGGGAGCTTATTGTCAGCCAGCATCTGTTGAGCCCGGGCAATCCGCGTCCGTTGAATCTCCTGCCCCACTGTGCGCCCCAATGCCTGCTTGAATCGACGCTCCAGCGCCGATCGTGAAATATGTGCATGTCGGGTAATGTCCCCGATGTAGATCTGCTCGCTGATATGCTCTCGAATGTATTGAATGGCCGCTGCAACATGCTTATCTTCGATCGCCAACACATCGGTGGAACGTCGGCAAATCACAGATCGAGGTTCGATGAGCACCTTTTCCGGCGGCGTTCGGCCATCAAGGAGTTCATCAAGGAGTGCGGCGGCGCGGTAGCCGATCTGCTCCGCATTGACGTCCACGCTGCTCATAGGCGGAATGGAGAGTGCGCACAGACACTCGTCGTTGGCCACTCCGAGCACCGCCACTTCATCGGGCACCGCGACCCCGATCATGCGGCACGCTTCGAGTACCTGCAGGCCGCGGTCATCGGTGCAAGCCATGACCGCCACCGGCTTGGGTAGACCTCGAATCCATCGTGCGATCAGGGCGAGTTCCTGCTTCCAGGAACCCAGTTCGCGCTGACCGTAAGAGGGCTCCGACACGGCGCAGACGTCGGCCCTGAAGCCTGCGGACTCGATACAGGCCCGGAAGGCATCGCATCGCCGGTCTCCGTCGGCGCTGTAGCGGCGTCGGTAACCGCAGAAACCGAAATGCCGAAACCCGCGACTGAGCAGGTGTTCAGAAGCGATTCGCGCGATAGCCTCATTGTCCACTCCGACATAGGGAAAGGGAAGACCGGCCAACCGGCCGCGAAGATTGACGATCGGTACTTTAAGCTTGGCGATTGCGGCGGCCATCCGCCGGTCAGTAATCCGGGCAAGGATGCCGTCGCCCTGCCACCCGCGGAGCCAAGAATAGGACATGTCGCCCAGACCGT
>ERZ795050.2016-NODE-2016-length-23971-cov-8.865822_pt1 | contig 23971 bp, 20 predicted proteins | sample MGYA00375134_ERZ795050 | MGnify/ENA primary metagenome ERZ795050 (study PRJEB30179, sample SAMN05720221) | activated sludge metagenome | isolation source: Anaerobic digester | place: Japan | collected 2015-05-26 ... | reverse complement strand
GGCCAGAATCGCGGGCGTCGCAGTCCCACGCGGATTCTTGGACAGGCTCCTAGAGTTTCACCCGCAGCAGAAGGTCCAGCACCTCGTCGAGGCACAGCCTGCTGTCGAAGGCGAGCGCCCAGGCGCCGTCGCCCATCAGCCGCCAGGGCAGAACGCGCGGGTCCAGGACGCCGGGCACGAGCGCGGGCGATTCCGGATACGTCACGATGGCCACTAGCCGGGGCTCCCCGCGAGGCCCGTCGCGCCAGGCGATCTGGGCGATGCGGGCCGCCTTGGCGCCCGCTCCCTGGAACGCCAGGCCGAAGTGCCACGCGCAGAAGTCCTCGGCGCGCTGCGTGCCGACGGGCGCGCCCCCCAGGGTGGCGCGCAGGGCGCCATCCTGGAACGTCAGCGCCGCCAGCAGACCCACGACGTAGTCGGGGTGTTGGGTGCCGTGGCGCTCGACGAACCTCTTGGCCTCCTCCAGGTCGTCCATCGCGCTGGCTCGGAAGATGTTGAGCCCCGGGGCGCCGCGGCCGCGCACGATCTCCTGAAGCGTCTGCTCGATCGCCTGGAATTCCGGTCCGTTGGAGCGGTAGAAGCGACGGACGATCTCGGGGTAGTTTCGCTCGGCCGCCAGCGCCAGCAGCTCGCCGGTGAGGCCGCGCACGACGTGCTCCTCGGGAGGCAACTCGCGGGAGTTCGTGGCCAGCCTCCCGCGTGTGGCCACGACCACGGCGCCGAGAATGCCCACCGCGATGGCCAGGGCCACCAGGCTTCTCGCGCCGAGGAGCGGAGCGCGGCGGACACCTGCCTGGTAGAGGTCGCATCCGCACTCGAGGCAGAACCGGCCCCTGGCGGGCAGTTCGGCGTTGCACTTCGGGCAGGACACAGCGTTCACGGCCGGAGGCTCCCGCTTACGGAGTCGCCGACGATGAGTCGGGTGCGGAACGTTGCAGGACGTCACGGGCGCTCTCAATTCGCTCGGCCAGGTTGAGCTTGATGACCCACCCTACGGGCAGACGGTACCACCGAAGGCCGCTCGGTTCGTCGCGGAGCCAGCGGGCCTCGAGCTCGCCGCGAAGATCGAGCTCGATCTCGTAGAGCCCGGGGTTCTTCTCCAGCACGGGCCTGCCCGTCGCGGCTGCCGGGGCTCGCCCTTCGAACAGACTGGCCAGATGCCACTGCACGATGCTGCGGGCGCGGTCTTCCGCGTTGCCACGTGCGCCCGAGGATTGGGGCTCGCTCGCCAGGTGCGACACGAGGGCGACTGTGAACGCGGGGTGGGGGTCGCCGGCGCCGGCCAGTTCGTCGGCCGTCCGTGCCGGCCCGGTGCGGATCAGGTGGGCGGCCCAGTGGGCGAAGCCTGGGGCCGCCGGCCCCGTCACAATGTCGTCGAGGGCACGCTCGAGGCGGCGGAACTCCTCCTCGTCCGGCTGCACATAGTTGTCAATCACCCGCGCGTAGTCGCGGCGCGCGAGCATTCCGAGCAGTTCGCTCGTCTCGAGGCGCAGCGCGTCGGCAAGCTCGCCCGACACGGGGTCGCCTGCTACGGCGGCCGGCCGTGTGCTTGCTTGGGTCCCGGGCCTCGCAACCGCCGGGCTGGGGCCCACACGAAGCTCTTGGAACGGCGTGCCCTGGGGCTCTTGGCGCCCCCAGGCCAGCAGCCCCCACACGGCACCCAGGACGCAAGCGGTAGCCACGAGCGCCCAGAGCCGAGCGCGGGAGGCCGCCCGCGGAGCCAGAGCCGCGCCGCACTGGCCGCAGGAGGCGAGATCGGCCGCACGGGGAGCGCCACACGCGGGGCAGGTGAGGCAGGAATCCTTGTCGCGTGCCCCGGCCACTGCGGGGAGTGCCTGGCCAAGAACCTCGGCCTCGCGGCAGAGGGAACACCTTCTCTCGAAGCGGTCGCGGCCCGTCAGCGGCCTGCCGCACACGAGACAGCTCGCGTCGTCAGTCGCCACTGCCGTTCTCCTGCGAAGTGGCCGCTTGGATGCTCCGCTGCTCGAAGCCTGTCCCGCGCGGCCACGCCACGCGGCGGTTCGGCTGGATTATAGCCTTCCGCAATTGCTGCTGTCAACCGTCTGAGGAACGTGCCTCCCCCGGAAAAAAATGACTTGACATCCGACGGCAGAAGGAATTGAATAAAGGGAGCTTGCCCGAGTCCTGCCAGTGTTGCTCTAGGGTCGAACTCGGAGCCTGTGGCCGTGCCCGTTGAGGTTGCCCCTCCGCCAGCGGGTCCCTTGCAGGGTCGTTGCACTGGATCCGAGCGACCTGTCGTGTTGGCGCTCCCATCACCATTTCTCCCGGCGATGTCCCTGTGACGTTTGACAGCCCTATGCCCCAGTTGTATCATGAAGTAGAGAGAGTGTGAGTTGACCGGCCAAGCCACCAGGAGAAAAGCCCTCGCAACCGCGCGCGAGGGCGCCCGGCACGCGATCGGGAACTAGAGCGCAGGAGGAGAGAGTCGATGAACAGGCGACGTGGGCGCAGTCAGGGGTTCACCATGGTGGAGCTGCTCGTGGTCATCGCGATCATCGCGCTCCTGGCTGCATTCCTTCTGCCCGTGATCGCTGCCGCCACCGCGAGCGCGCGCAGGGCCAACTGCTCGAACAAGCAGCGCACGATCTTCCAGGGCGTGCGCATGTACCTCAACAACTTCGACGAGTATTTCCCTCTGGGCTGGGTGGTGCACGAGGCCGGCGATGCGGCCACGAAGGACCGCCTGGGTTACATCACCTACTGGCGCTTCCTCGTTCAGGAGTTCTGCGAGTCGGGCTTCTCGCATCTGGTGAACCCCGATAAGGGCGAGACCGTGAAGGACAAGGTGACCCGCAGCAAGATCTTCTGGACGGACCCTGCCAAGGGTTACACGGCCGACTACTTCGGCCCAAGCATTCTGTTTACCGGTTGGCTCAAAGCCGATGGAAGCAAGGAGATGGACACGTCCATCACGAACAAGGAGTTCACCACCCACACCCACTTCAGCCAGGCCACCGCGGACGTCGCGTCCACTCAGCGGCCGATTCTCGCCGAGTCCGACGCGGGCTATCCGGCCGTGGCCCAGCCCAGCGATACGCCCGAGGATTGGAAGGGCAAGCCCGCGGCCACGCAACACAAGACCGACCTCCAGACGGGCTGGACGCTTTCGCCCAACCTGCCGAGCAGTTCGGTGAACACGCTCATCGGCGTCGGCAAGAGCCTGCGAACGAATAACAACTACGCGAAGGAAAGCATCCGGTTCGACTTCCGTCACAACAACTCGGTCAACGTCCTCTTCCTGGACGGGCACGTGGACATGGTGACAGAGTCGAATCAGACACGAGTGCGCACCATCCTCGACAACTGGAACGAGCTCGCGCCCAGCACGAACCCGTAGCCGTCACACTCGGGCGTCTGAAACCTCTAGAAGCGGCTCCGCGGCGTTGGCCCGTGGAGCCGCTTTCTTATCCTCAGTGCATCGAGTTGACGCCACCCACTCAACCCGATACGATGGCGGCACTGGCACAGAGGCATCATCCGCATCCACCGCGAGAGGCTCCAGGGTGGGAAGGCGAGTTCATCTCCGCACGCTCAGGCAGAGGCCCGCCGACCGTGGCCTGACCCTTCTGGAGATGCTCATCGGCATCGCCCTTCTGGCTGTGGTGGTGTGGCTTCTCTTGCCGGGACCGGACCCGGCGCTCTTGCATGGCCGACGCCTCGCCTGCGCGAGCAGGCTCCGCGAGCTTCACAAGGGGGCCATGGCCTACGCCGCCGCGAGCGACGGCCACTTCCCCCTCGCCTGGCACGTGCAGGGGCCCGTGCTCGCCGACGACCTGAGCAACCTGCTCTTCCATCGCTTCGCCATCCACGAGCAGTGCGACCCCACCTTCCGCCACGTCGTCACGACCCAGGACGTGGACCGCAGCGTCGGCCTCCTCCCGGCTCGACAGCAGAAATACCGCCTCACGTCGTTCTTCTGGAAGTGCCCCGCCAGGGGGTGGACCGACGACTACTTCGCCCCCGAGATCGTCTTCCGCAAGACTGCGCAGCCGAGCCGTCAGGCGGACCTCGTTCAGTCGCTCCCCGCCGAGCGGAGGCCGATCCTGGCCGACGTCAATGCGTCCTTGCCCCAGCCGGACAAGCGGCACCTCCAGGACCCGGGCCACGACCACGAGTTGCGCACCGGCTTCGCGGTGATCCCCGAGTCGGGCACGGACGTTTTCCTGGGCGTCGGCGCCAGCCTGCGCGTCGAAGGGCAGGAGCCTTCGGGCCGCTTCGACTTCCGGCACGACAACGCCGTTAACATCATGTACCTAGACGGGCATGCCGGCATCCTGAAGCCCGACGAGCCCGAGCGCCTCCGCGACCTGCACAACGCCTGGAACCACCTGTCGGAGCCCCCCAAAGGACCCAGCCCATGACCCCCTCCGTCGCCACCGTGGTCGAGGCCCTGCACACCATAGCTCCCCCCAGCCTGGCCGAGTCGTGGGACAACGTGGGGCTGATCGCCGGCGACCCCGCGGCGCCCTGTCGGCGCGTCCTGGTGTGTCTCGACGTGGACGCGGCCCTCGTGCGTCGGGCCGCGCGCGCGGGCGCCCAGCTCATCGTCAGCCACCACCCTCCCCTCTTCGCGCCGCTCCACAAGATCACCGCGGACACGCCTTCGGGCAGCTTGCTCCTGGGGGCCGCGCGGGCCGGTGTGGCGCTGGCCGCCGCGCACACCAACTACGACGTTGCGCCCGGCGGGGTCAACGACGTGTTGGCCGACCTGCTAGATCTGCGGGCCGTCGAGCCCCTCACGCGCGCCGAGTCCAGCGCGCAGGCCAAGCTGGTCGTCTTCACGCCGGCGGCCGACCTCGAAGCCGTGATTCGCGCCCTCAGCGCCGCTGGGGCGGGCGTGATCGGCCAGTATCGGGACTGCACGTTTCGGACGCCGGGCACGGGCACCTTTCGCGGCCTGGCCCATTCGTGCCCCACGGTGGGCCAGGCTGGCCGTTTCGAGGAGGTGCCGGAGTTCCGCCTCGAGGCGGTGGTGCCGCTGGCCCTCGCCGAGCGCGCCATCGCGGCGGCCCGCGCTGCGCACTCTTACGAGGAGCCTGCCATAGACCTCTATCCGTTGGCCGGCGGCCGGCTGGACCTGGGCCTGGGGCGCTGCGGCGATCTCGCGCGCGAGTGCCCTGCCAGGCGGCTGGTGCGGCGCATCAGGCAGCGGCTCAGGGTCACGAGCGTGCGCACGGCCGGGGACCTCCGCCGCACGGTGCGGCGGGTGGCGGTGCTCGGCGGTTCGGGGGGCAAGTGTGTGGACGATGCGGTCCGACGCGGGTGCCAACTCTACCTGACCGGCGAGGTCTCGCACCACCAGGCTCTGGCCGCTGAGGCGGCGGGGCTGGTGCTGGTGGACGCCGGGCACGCGGGCACCGAGGCTCCAGCCATTCCGGTGCTGGCCCGCCGCCTGAGCGAGCTGTGCCCCGGTGTGCACTTCACCCCCGTCGGCCTGAAGGCGCAGGGGCCGCTTCAGCCCTGCTAGGGTCTGTGCGGAAATCCACTCGCGACTGCGACACCGGCAACGCAGCCCGCGTAGATTTCCGCACGGACCCTAGTTCTCGCGGAAGGTTCGCCCGTCTATCCCGTGGCGACGCATGAGGCGCTGGAGGGCGCTGCGTGCGATGCCGAGCGACTCAGCCGCCCGTGTCACGTTCCCGCCAGTCACCCGCAGAGCTTGGAGGATCGAGTCGCGCTCGAACGACTCTTGGAGTCGGCGCTTGGCCCTTCCCAGAGGCAGGCCGGCACCGGTCGGCGGCGTCGGGGGGGCCGCGGCGTAGCGCGGCAGGTCGGCCGCGTCAATCAGCGTGCTCGGGCTGAGGGTGACGGTGCGCTCGATGGCGTTCTCCAGTTCCCGCACGTTGCCGGGCCACGTGTGCGCTCTCAGCACGTCGAGCCCCGCCAGGGTGATGGACTTCTTCGGCTGGCGGAAGCGCTGGGCACACTTCTCGAGGAAGTGCTCGACGAGGAGCGGGATGTCGTCCAGGCGCTCCCTCAGGGGCGGCACGTGGATGGTGACGACGTTGAGGCGGTAGTAGAGGTCCTCGCGCAGCACGCCGCGGCGGACGCAGTCCTCGGGGTCCCTGTTGGTCGCGGCGAGGATGCGCACATCTACGGGGATCGGCTGCGTGCTGCCGACGCGCAGGACTTCGCGCTGCTGGATCACGCGGAGCAGGCGCACCTGGGTGCCCAGGCTGAGTTCGGGCAGTTCATCGAGGAAGAGGGTGCCGCGGTCGGCGCTCTCGAAGTAGCCGGGCTGGGTGCGCACGGCGCCGGTGAAGGCGCCGCGCTCGTGGCCGAAGAGTTCGCGCTCGGCGATGCTCTCGGGCAGGGCGCCGCAGTTGACGGCCACGAAGGGCCGCTCGGCCCGCGGCCCGCCGAAGTGGATGGCCCGCGCCACCAGTTCCTTGCCGGTGCCGCTCTCGCCGGTGATGATGACGGTGCAGTCGGAGTGGCGCACCTTCTCGATGAGGTCGTAGACGCGCTGCATGGCCGGCGCGCGGCCCACGAGGTTGTGCAGGCCGTAGCGGCTCTCGAGCTGGCTTTGAAGCTGCTGCACGCGGCCGCGCAACTCGATCTTCTCGGCCACCTCGTGCACGATGCGCAGCAGCTCGTGGCGGTTGAGCGGCTTGGTGATGTAGTTGTACGCCCCGTCCTTGATGGCCGCCACGGCGTTCTGGATGGTGCCGTAGCCGGTGAGGATCACCACCTCGGTGTCCGGGCGCACGGCCTTGACGCCGTGGAGCACCCCGAGGCCGTCGGTGCCGGGCATTCGCAGATCGGTGATGACCAGGTCGAAGGCGCCGTCGCCGAACAGGCGCAGGGCCTCGTCGCCGCTGCCGGCGCTCTCGACGCTGAAGCCATCCTCCTGCAGGGCGCGGGCAAAGCCCTTGCGGATCAGCGGCTCATCGTCCACCACCAGGATGCGAATCGAACCCATGACGGCTAACGTCCTCAACGCGTGCCGACGCCCGGGGCTCCCCGCACGCCCGGCCGGGACGAATGGTGCCTCTCAGCAGGTCAGGTGCAGCGCCGCCGCCACGCGCGCCGTCGCGCCCAGGCGGTTGAACGTCTCGCACGCGGCGCCCGTGCGCTCGGCGACGAGGCGGATGCCCGCCGCGGCCAGCGCGTCGCGCGTCGCCTGCGGAACGTCCATCATCCCGCGCGCTCCCGTGCCGACCACCAGGACCTCCGGCGCCGCCTCGAACACCGCCGCGAGGTCCGAAACCGACAGGCTGTGCCCCTCCTCGCGCCACCAGTGGCTGATGACCCGGTCGGGGAGGACGATCAGATCGGCGGTGTACGTCCGCCCCTCGAGGGTCACGCGGCCGAAGGCGTAGTTCGCGAGGGTCACGGTGGCCCCTCCGCGGCTGAGGGAAACGCGCTCACGGAGTCCTCGCCGCCGGCTCAGGCCTTGCGGGCGGCCTCTGCTGCGGCGTCCTGGCGATCAGGCCTGGGAAGCACGCTTCCAGGATCCGCCGGTTGAGCCACTGTGCTTCGGCGGCGCTCAGGGCCTCCGGCGCCCGCTGGAGCAACGCGCCAGCCTCGGGCGGCAGCGGCAAGTCCTTGAAGCTGGCCTCGCGGTGCAGGCTGCGCGCCTTGAGCACGCCGTTGAGCGCGGCAACGACCTCGGCCTTGCGCTGCTGGCCCAGGGTGTTGCCGCGGGCGGCCCCGTCGAGGATGGCGCGGGTCTCGGCGGGCAGGAGTTCCCACAGCCTCTTCGCCGGGCTTGCCGCCTTCGCGGCCCCGCGCTCGGCCACAGCGGCGCAGAAGGCGGGCCAGTCGGAGATGTCCTCGACCCGCAGGGCAGAGGTCGCCTTGCGCTCCTCGCCCGGCATGGCCCGCTCGATCGTGGCGGCGAGCAGGTACACGTCGCTCCGGTACTCCGGGGTGCTCGCGCAGACGATCTCGGCGCCATCGCCCATGCGGTGGATCAGGCCGGCCGCCAGGCGATTCCCGTTGTCCCAACGAATCTCGGCGGGGCGCCCGACCAGCCGGAGCGAGCCTTCCTCGCGCCGCCATTCGGCGGCATCGGCCAGCGCCACCGTGTGGGCGTCGTCGAGGCGCACGCTGCCCGAGGCTACCACGCGCTCGAGTTCCGCCTTGCCTTTCTCTCCCGGGACTGACTGGACCTTGACCGTCAGGAGGTCGCAAGTCAGCGCCTGCTTCCCCTGGGTGGCGCGGACGTTGTCGCGGAAGACCGCCGTGAGCTCAGAGCGCGAGACGTGGAGCGAGCCGTCGCAAGTGACCACGACGGGCTCGCCCTGGCCGCCCGTTGGGGCCTGGAGCAGGGACGTGTTCGAGTTGGGCACGAGTTCGGCCCGCACCCGGCGTTCGATGATGACCTGGCCCGTGCGTTCCGTGGGCGCGTTCTCGGCGCGCACGGTCGTGAGCCACAGGCGCATGCCCAGCCCCGTCACGGCCAGGTCCACGCGGCGGATCTTGACAGGCCCACGCGTCGAGGCCGTGCCGTGTTGGCTGTCCCAGTCCAGGTCATCGGTCTCCACCTTCGTCGGCTGCTCATCGTTGAGTTCGATCACCACGTCGCCCTCGAGCGTGGCGGCGCGCGTCTCCGTGTTCACGACGCCCTTCTTGCCTGTGGCGGTCTGGGCTATGCCGTTGCGGTAGGCGATGATGCGCACGTCGGTGCCGTGGAGCAGCCGAGGGTTGTTGGGGTCGCCGGTCACCTTGCCGGCGAGCACCTTCCACTGGAGTTCGCCTGTGGCGTCGTTGTAGAACGGGAGTTCGAAGCCGCGGGTCTCGGCCACGGGCACCTTGACCTTGGGCGCGGGCTCCTTCGGCCCCTCGCCGCCCTGGAGAGCGCCCGCGGCGGCCACGGCCAGGAACAGAAGCCCGCAGTGCCTCTTCGCCATTGGGTCGGCCTCCCGCTACGGGGTGTAGCGGCTGACGATGCTGGCCCACTTGCCCTGGGCCGTGAGGATACGCTCGATCACTTCGCGCACGGCCCCGCGGCCGCCCGGCGCCCGGGTGACGAGATGGGCGGCGGCGCGCACCTCGGGACGCGCATCGGCCACGGCCACGGCAACCCCCACGCGCCGCATCACGGGCAGGTCGGGCAGATCGTCGCCCACGTAGCACACCTGAGCGTCTGCGAGGCCCATGGCCGCGCGAATCTCCTCGTAGGGCGGCACCTTGTCGCCCGCGCCCTGGCGGACGTGCTGAACGCCCAGTTCGCGGGCGCGTTTGGCGACCGCGCCCGATTCCCGCCCCGTGAGAAACGCCACCTGATAGCCGCTGCGCACGAAGAGGGCGATGCCCGCGCCGTCCTGCGAGTTGAAGCGCTTGATCTCCGTGCCGTCCTCGGCCAGCAGAATGCTGCCGTCGGTCAGCACCCCGTCCACGTCGCAGATCAATGCTCGAATGCTCTCGAGGCCCAACCCGGCGCTCCCTGTCAGGCAATGCGTCCGGCGCCAGGATACCGCCCGGCGCGAAGCAAGTCAACCGGTCGCCCGCCTCACACGATGTTCGATCGCGCGCCCTCGAGCTTCTCGCCCACGAAGGCGGCCAGCTCGGGAATGGCCACGCGCGGCTGCTCGCGGCTGTCGCGGTAGCGCACCGTCACCGTGTTGTCCTCGAGCGACTGCCCGTCCACCGTCACGCAGTAGGGCGTGCCCGCCTCGTCCTGGCGGCGGTAGCGGCGGCCGATGGCGCCGCTGTCGTCGTAGAAGCAGCGGAAGCGCTTCTTCATCGACTCGAAGACCTGCCGCGCCAGCTCGGGCATCCCCGCCTTGTTCACGAGCGGCAGCACGGCCACCTTGATGGGCGCCAGGCGCGGGTGCAGGCGCAGGAACCGCTCGGTCTCGCCCTTCTCGGTCACCACCTCCTCGAAGGCGTCCACCAGAAACGTCAGCAGCGAGCGGTCCACCCCCGCCGACGGCTCGATCACGTAGGGCACGTAGCGCTCGCGAGTCTGCTGGTCGAAGTACTCCAGCGCCTTGCCCGAGTACTCCGCATGGCGCTTAAGGTCGAAGTCGGTGCGGTTCGCGATCCCCTCCAGCTCGCTCCAGCCGAAGGGGAACTCGTACTCGACGTCCACGCAGGCCTTGGCGTAGTGGGCCAGCTCGTTCTGGGCGTGGGGCCGCAGACGCAGCTTCGCGGCGCGGATGCCCAGGTCGGTGTACCAGCGGAACCGTTCGGCCTTCCAGTGGTCGAACCAGGTCTCGTCGGTGCCGGGCTTGCAGAAGAACTCGATCTCCATCTGCTCGAACTCGCGGGTGCGGAAGATGAAGTTGCCGGGCGTGATCTCGTTGCGGAAGCTCTTGCCGATCTGCGCGATGCCGAACGGCGGCTTCAGGCGGGCCGAGGTCATCACGTTCTCGAAGTTCACGAAGATGCCCTGCGCCGTCTCGGGCCGCAGGAACACCACCGCCGCCGCCTCCTCCACCGGGCCCATGAACGTCTTGAACATCAGGTTGAACTGGCGGGCCTCGGTCAGTTCGCCGCCGCACTCCGGGCAACGCTTGATGTCAGCAATGTGGTCAGCGCGGAACCGCTTCTTGCACCCCTTGCAGTCCACCAGCGGGTCGGTGAAGCCGGCCACGTGCCCCGACGCCTCCCACACGCGCGGGTGCATCAGGATGGAGGCGTCAATCCCCACCACATCCTCACGGTCGCGCACCACAGCGTTCCACCAGGCCTCCTTCACGTTCCGCTTCAGCTCCGAGCCCAGCGGGCCGTAGTCCCAGCAGCTATTCAGTCCCCCATAGATTTCGCTAGACTGGAAGATGAACCCGCGCCGCTTGCACAGCGACACGATCTTCTCCATCACATCCTGCTCGGCCTTTGCGTTCGCCATTCGATACTCCTGGACCGGGGCCTCGTAGCCGCAAGCAAGCGCCTATTTTACCAGGAACCCGCCTTCCGGCCAAACGCGGTGCCGCCATCCAGTACGGCCCCCAGTCTTCCGCCTGCGCCGTGGCCCGAAGCCCACACACCCTGGGACCCTTGTCCCCAGGAAGCCTCTCTCCCCTCCCCCCGTTCCTCCGCTCTGCACCCCGGTTGGCCGCCAATCGCCCGTCCTCGGCCTTCCACCCATACTTGCTCACCGTCCGGACACGGCCTGTATGGCCGGAACCTCTAGAATCGCCCATTCTCCCCGTTCCATCCATACTTGCTCACTTTCTCCCCCACAGGAGTGAGCAAGTATGGACGCGCGCCCTGTGGCCACACCGCTCCCGCGACTCCCCTTCGCCTTACGAACATCCTCACCATTCATAACAAATTGATACTACAAGGCTTACGCCTCCATCATGGGCCATCGTGTGCACCGCGGGCCAGGCACCGCTGGTTTGCCTGCCCTTGCGCCGCGGCTTCCATGCGGCGCGGCCGCCTTCGGATGTGTTTGTGGGCGGAACATCCCTAGGAGCCTGTCCAAGAATCCGCGTCGGACTGCGACGCCCGCGATTCTGGCCACAGGCTAGGAGCACGCAACGGAGAGCATCGCTGACGACGTGCGACAACGCCTGCGGCCAGAAGTCGCGGCGTCCCTTCGGGTTGCGGCGGCAGCGGAGCGTCTGCCGCGTTGCGTCTCCTCAGCGATGCGCTCCGTAGCATCGCCTGCGGAGCCGCGCCTTGCATCCGCCCCGCTGGCGCCGGCAACGCAGCCCACGCGGATTCTTGGACAGGCTCCTATCCCGCGGTTCGCGGCGTGGGGCTTGGCCCGCGCGGCGGTGAGCCCACACGCCGCCCCTCTCGTTCACCGCGACCACCCCCTGTGCCGGCACCTGCATGAGGAGTGAATAACTCATACCTGAAGGTTGACGGCGACTCCGCTCACCGACTCCGCTTCCCAGAGGGTGACAGGCACGCTTACGCACGTACGCCTGGAGGACTACTCCTTCGCGTGGTCCGGCCAGCGGTCGGGTGTGATGACAAAATGCTCGGGATCGGGGTCACCCTCGGCGGCGGGAAACGTCGCCTGCTGTGCGGTGAGGACAGCAGGACGGGGCACGACCTGAGAGCCGCCGGGAGTGAGGATGGGGCGGAGGAGCCTGTCATAGTGCTCTGGGGAGGTAGGACCGGGCTGGACCCACAGGGGCGGGCGGCTGTGCTCGGCCTCAGGCCCCTTGACACACAGGATGTCACGGTCGCCCATGCGGCCGTCGTGGGTGACTACCACGCTATGGTGCACAATGTCGCCCAGGACACGGGTGCATCGGTTGTGCTCAATGAGAAGGCACCTGATGCGGTACCCGATCCCCGGCTCCTCCGTGACGCTCAGACCGAACGATGGCGGCTCGGCCAGGAGCTTGAACCCCTCGCACGGAAGCGGGCCCGGTGTGAGTCCCATGCCGCCCGGCGGCACCGTCTTGGCAGGTGGCTCGGGGCGCTTGGCCAGAGGCGTGAGAACCCTCACGATGTCGTCGAACTGGGCGCGGGTCTTGACGACCACCGCATCGCCGTGGGCCAGGAGGAACAACTCGACGGCCTTCTCGGGGGTATCTATGGCTTCGAAGAAGAAGCCGCGGTCGCTGGTCCAAAGGTAGTTCTGCTGGTCCTCCAGAACGAGGATGGTGTAAGGGTCGTGCTTCACGCCAATGGCGCGGTAAGCTTGGAGGCCGGCCTTCGGTTTGAGGTGGGAGAGCTTGAGCTGGAGTGCGCGGCCCGTGAGTTGCAGACCTACCCGGTTGCGCCGCAGAACGAACGGATGGGCGTAGGCGAACTCGACCGAGGTGATCTTGCCTGCCTTGTCGCTGGTCAGGAAAAGCGGCGTGCGCACGGGCCAGCCGGCGGCAATGTATTTCTCGGTGGCGCAATCGTAGACGTCACAGACGGCCCAGACGACTGTGCGCTGCCCTCGGGGAAGATTGACGGCGGCCTCAAGCTCGGCGACGGGAATGCCTACACGACAGCCGGTCCAGCGGGCGGCAGCGTCGCCCCAGGGCACGGGTGGCTTGGCTCCCATCCAGGCCCAGCTCGACGGCTCCTCGCTTGGCGAAGGCAAGGCGACATTCCCCCAGTGCTTGACGAGAGCGTGCGGCTGTCCCCCGCTGTCTCGCACCTGGAGTGCTGTGTTCGCATCGAGAAGGAGCCGAGTGTAGAAGCCCACCCAGGCCTGCGGCTCGCCCGTCACCTCATAGGCGCCGCGGACGACCACCGTGGCGTTGTCCACGATCCATGCCTCCGTGTCGAGGACTCGTGCCCTGGTTTCCCCGAGGGCTTCAGGCGGCATCACAGCAAGAGCGAGCGCGACGACAGCCAGCCACGCGACACGGGTGACTGATCCGAGTCCCATTCGTCACATCTCCTACCCTGAGTGAAGAGCCAATGGAAGCCATTATCCCTCTCATGGCAGCGGAGTCAAGAACAAGAGGGCAAGCCCGAACAGCTCAGGCAGATCGTGAGCCCCCCTGCTACTTGCCAATGCAGAACTGCGCGAAGATGCGGTCGAGCAGGTCGTCGGGGACGACCTGGCCGGTGATGGCGCCGAGGGCGTCGTGGGCGGCGCGGAGGTCGGCGGCGACGAACTCCTCCCCGAGGCCCTCTCCCATCGCCTCGACGGCCCGGCCGAGGGCCTCGCGAGCACGGCGCAGGGCCTCGCGGTGCCGCGCGTTAAGAACGAGGTCGGAGGGCAATGCCTCGACGCGGCCGCTGCGCACGAAGGCCACGAGGGTGGACCGCAACTCCGGCACGCCGGCCCCCGTGAGGGCGGACAGGCGCAAGAGCGGCGAGTGGAGAGCGCGGAGTGCGGAGTGTGGAGTGGAATCCGAATTGGCCAGGGCGGAGCCCTCGGGGTCGGAAATGGCAGAGGGAAGGTCGCTCTTGTTAAGGAGGAGGAGCTTATGGGGGGCATGGACTCCGTGCCACAGGCGGCGCTCGGCGTCGGTGAGGGGCTGGCTGGCGTCGAGGACGACAAGGGCGATGTGGGCGCCGGCGATGAGGCCCTGCACGCGCGCGATGGCCTCGGCGTCAATCGGGTCGGAGAGGGGAGCGACACCCATCTCCGCGCACGGGCTGGAGCCTGCGGGAGGGCGGATGCCCGCGGTGTCGTGGAGGAGGAAGCGGATACCGCCGAGGACCAGAGGCTCGGCCACGGCGTCGCGGGTGGTGCCGGCAACGTCGGTGACGATGGCCCGCGGGCGTCCGAGCAGGGCGTTGAAGAGACAGGACTTGCCGGCGTTGGGCAGGCCGCAGAGGGCCACGTGCACGCCGTCGGGCGGCAGGGCGCCGGTGTCGGCGCGGCCGAGGGCCTCGGCGACCACGGCCAGGGCGTGCTCGATGCCGGCCCGCACGTCGCCGGCGGCCACCACCTCGAGGTCGTGCTCGGAGAAGTCAATCGCGGCTTCGACCAGCGCGCGAAGCCGAACGAGGCGCTCGTGGAGGTCGCGAATGCGGCGCGAGGAGTCGCCGCGCAGCGCGCGGGCGGCGGCGCCCGCCTCGGCGGCGCTGGTGGCCTGAATAAGGGCGAGCACGGCTTCGGCCTGGGCGAGGTCAATGCGGCCGTTCAGGAAGGCCCGCCGGGTGAACTCGCCGGGCTCGGCCACCCGGGCGCCGCGCTGGACGAGGGAGTCCACGACCAGACGGAGCAGGGGCGCGGAGCCGAGGGTGTGCACTTCCACGGTGTCTTGCCGGGTATAGGAGCGGGGGCCGCGCATGACGTAGAGCGTGGCGGGGATGGCTGGCTGGCCCGGGCCGAGGCGCAGCGGGGCATCGAGGGCCGAATAGCTCGGCAGGGCGGCGAGATCAGGGCGCGGCTCGGCGAGGGCGGAGCCCAGGATGGCGAAGGCCCGCGGGCCGCTCAGCCGCACGATGGCCCGCGGCGAGGCGCCGGCCGCGGTGGAGAGGGCCACGATGGTGTCGTCGAGGGAGCGCATGGGCGATTGCGGGCCGCCGCCAGGCGCGGGCCGCCGCGGCGCGCGGCTCAGAAGAGCTTCTTCTTGGGGCGCTTGTCGCCCTTCGAGTAGACCGCCTTGCGGGCCTGTTTGCTGGGCGTCTGGGCCACGGGCTTGAGGTCGCCCATCCTGGCCATGTGCATCTTGATCACCTTCTGCTCGCCGAGGCCGATGAGGGTGCTGGCAATGAAGTAGAGGGCCAGGCCCGAGGGCAGGCTGTAGAGGATCCAGCCCAGGAAGACGGGCATCATGTAGCCCATCATCTTCTGAGTCTGCTGCTGCTGCGGGTCGCCGGCCTTGGGCGTGAGCTTCTGCTGGATGAACATGATGACGCAACTGGCGATGGGCAGCACGTTCACGGCGCCGAAGAGCGCGTCGGGCTGCGAGAGGTCCTGGATCCACAGGGCGAAGGGGGCTTGCCGCAGCTCGATGCTCTCCTGGAGCGCGCGCCAGAGGCCGATGAAGATGGGGATCTGGAGCACGATGGGCAGGCAGCCGCCCATCGGGTTCACCCCGTAGGTCTTGTAGAGCTTCATCATCTCTTCCTGCTGGCGCTTCTTGTCGGTCTTGAACTTCTCGCGGATCTCGGCCACCTGGGGCTGGAGCTTCTGCATCTTCTGCATCGAGACCTGGCTCTTCTTCGAGAGCGGGTGCAGCACGACGCGCACGATGATCGTAAGGATGATGATGGCGATGCCGTAGTTGGGGACGACCCAGTACGAGGCCCGCAGCACCCAGCCGCAGGCCGCCGTGAGCGGGTCGAGCCAGCGGCTGGCGATGAGGCGCTCGTACTTTCCCTCGTAGGAGGCCAGAACGTCGGGGGCCTTGGGCCCCGCGTAGAGGACGAAGCGGTGGGTCACGCAGTCGCCCTCCTTGCCCTGCGGCTGAAGGGCGAAAGGAGCCGCCTGGATGACAGCGCTCAGGTTGTGCTCGCGCATGCTGCGGGCGCCGCCGCTCTCGATGTTCAGTTGCCGGCTCTCGGCGGGGCGAGGGTCGAGGATGGAGGCGAAGTAGTTGGACGCCACGGCGGCCCAGAGCACGCCGCCCACTTCGTCGAAGGTGGTGCCCTTGTCCTTGTCGCTGCCCTTCTCGAGGGAGGCGACTTCGGCGCAGGTCTTCGTCGGCACGTTGATCTGGCCGCCTGTGGCCTCGCGTGCCACCGCGGCCACGAGCGCGGCCGCGGCGGCCGTGCGTTCGTGCTCGTTCGGCACCGTCTCGTGGTGCTTCCACGAGGCAGGGCTCAGGTCCGCCGGGAGCCCCGAGGGCCCGCGGAGGAGGTAGCCGGGCAGCTTGAGCTCCTGGTCGCCCGTGTTCCGGAACTGGACCTCCAGCGTCACGTGGCGCTGCCGCGCCTCATCAGGCTTCGGCAGGATGAAGGTCTTCGTGATCTCGAGCTTCCTGTCGGGGAGCACGGCGCGGAAGGCCACGCGGTCGGCGGCCTCTTCGACGAGTTCGTAGCGCCGCGATTCGAAGAGTCGAAGGTCTGCTTCCGAGAGGGCCTCGCTGGCCGCCTTCTTCGGCGGCAGCAGGACGAGCGATGGCTCGCCGAACTTGAGCAGGGAGGCGTCGTCGAGCCACACCTGGCCTTTGAAGCTTCCCGGCGCCCGGAAGACGACCTGCACGCTCCTGGTCTGCGCCTCGGGCACGAAGCAGGCGCCGAGCGGCTGCCACCCGTCGGCCTTCGCGGGCCGCAGCACGACGCGGGCGGGAGCGGGGAGGCGGGTGGGCACGCCGCCGGCCTTGAGCTCGACCTCCTTGCCTTCGGCGTCCTGCTGCAAGAGGGTGAGCGAAGGCAAGGCGGCCTCGCTCAGGCCATCGGGGGCCTCCAGCCTCATCCAGCACGAGAGTTCATAGGTGGCCGATGCCTGGATGCCACGCACGAGGGTGCTCCATTCGACACCGTCGGCGCCGGGGTCTTTGAGGGCGAGCGAGCGGGACCCGGTGCGCGCGCTCTCGCTCCAGAGAACGGCCTTGCCCAATGCCTCGCGCGGCGAGGGGAGCCACTTCAAGGGGAGCTGCGGGGGTCCCTGCCCGGGCGCGATCTGCTCAGCGAACTCGGCGCCGCCGTTCTCAAGGGCGTCCTCGTCCTCCTGCCCGAGAAGCGGCAGACCGAAGGGCGAGAGGTCGGCGTTCGGGTCGCGCTTCTTCGCGCGGAGGGCGGCGCGCTTGGCCGCCGGCGTGCGGAAGTGGTCGAGCAGGATGAGGCGCGCCAGACGGGCATCCTGGCTGGTGAAGTCGGCGTGGAACAGGGGGGAGAGCTTGGCGATGGCGATGGCCGGCGCCTGCGGCTCGTGGGCCGCGGGGGCTGGCTCGGGCGGCTTCTCCTTGGCGGGGGGCTCGCCCTTGGCGGGCGTGGCGGTGCCGGCCTTGGCCGGCGCAGCCGTGGTGAGCGCCGGCGCCTTGGCATCGCCCTTCGCCGACGGGACGGGATCGGCGGTGGCCGGCTTGGCCGCCTCGGGCGCAGTTGCCGCGGGCGGCGGGCTGACCATCGGGGCGATCACCGTGCCCCACAGGAGAACAAGGCCCATGATGACGAGCAGAGCAATGATGGCGCGCGTGCCATCCTGCTGCTGGCCGTCGGGGTCGAAGTCGTCGTACTGGTTCATAGGCATCCGAGAGTGAGGGGTGAGTCAGGCGATCTCCCCGCGCAGAAGGGCGCGGCGGTAGTCCTCGGCCTCCAGGTGGTAGACCGCGTGGACTTCCTCGGGGGTGAGCACGTAGGGCTGGCCGAAGGTGCGTGCGGCGAGCCAGGTCTTGCAGGCCTCCTCGACGATGAGGTTGCGGAAGTAGGCTTCGCGGACGTTGGAGCCGACGGTGAGCAGGCCGTGGTTGCTGAGCAGCACGGCGTTGTGGTCGCCGATCACCCTGGCCACGGCCTCGGCAAGCTGCTTGCCGGCGGGGATGATGTAGGGCAGCACGGGGATGTGGGCGCCCACGAGCGCGATGAGGTCCGGGTAGATTGGGGGCAGCGTCTGCCCGGTCATCGCCAGGGCCGTGGCGATCGGGGCATGGGTGTGCACGACGGCGTTGGCGTCGGGCCGCTTGAGGAAGCAGGCGATGTGCATGTAGATTTCGCACGTTGGCTTGCGGGTCGAGCCCATGACGTCGCCCGTCGTCGGGTCGATCGGAATGTAGTCGTCCTCCGTGCAATCCTCGAAGGCGCAGCCCGAGGCTTTGACGACCAGCGCCGTGTCGGCCCGTGCGCTGGTGTTGCCGCCAGGGCCCACGACGAGCAGGCGCTCGGCAATCTTGCGGCCATAGAGCAGGAGGTCGCGTTTCGCGGTCGCTATCGTGTAAGGTGTGGGCATTCGTCAGGAACTCCGTGTGGGCGAATCCGAAATCCGAAGCACGGAATCCGGGACAAGGGCAGAATCCCGACCACAACGGCCGGGGCAGACCTGCCGCAGCCGGCGCCTCACCTCGGCGATTCGTGCTTTCTGCTGTGGGGTTCCTTGGGATTTCGGATTTCGGATCTTAGGTTTCGTGTTTCGGGTTAGGGATTCCAGGTCTCCCTGCGGCTCCCGGCCGCAGGGTCAGCGTCCTTCCAGCAGGCGGTCGCCCAGAGAGTTGTCGAGGCCGGGCGATGCGAGGATCAGCTTGCGGGTCTTCTCGACGTCGTAGCGCACGCGGCGGAAGACCACGGCATCGGCTTCGTCGGTAAGCGTGACGTAGCAGGCCCTCGGGTCGTTGTCGCGCGGCTGGCCGACCGAGCCGACGTTGACGATGGCCTTCTGCTTCTCGTCGAAGTGGTAGATCTTGAGCAGCTCGAGCTCCGAGGGGTGGATGTAGCGCATGGCCTCGGTGTAGATGCCGGGCACGTGGGAGTGGCCGACGAAGCACAGGCCGCGCACGAGGCTGAAGATCTCGCGCATCTTCTCGTGGTTCTGCACGTCGCGCGGGAAGATGTACTCGCGCAGCGGCTTGCGCGGCGAGCCGTGCACGAAGAGCAGCGGCACGCCGTCAATCGAGCGCTCCTCGGTGATCGGGAGCGTACGCAGGAAGTCGAACCGCTGGGCCACCTCCTCGGGCGTCCCCTCCTTCGAGAGCTGGTCGCGGGTCCACTCGATGGCCATTTCGGCCCGCAGGTTGAACTGCTCGGTCTTGTGGCTGTGGAAGATCGCCTCGTCGTGGTTGCCCATGATGGTGAAGCCCAGCTCGCGCACGAGGGCCACGCACTCGCGCGGCTGCGGCCCGTAGCCTACCACGTCGCCCAGGCAGAGCACCCGTTCGATCTGGCGCGACTTGATGTCCTCGATCACCGCCTGGAGGGCGGCGAGGTTGCTGTGGATGTCCGATATGATCGCGATCACCGGCTAGCGCTCCTCTGGCGCGGGTGGCTCCGCGGGGAGCGCGCCCGTTGCACCCTCGGCCGGGTGCGGCGGCGCCGCGCGCTCGGCCAGGAGAATCGGAATGCCGTCCTCGATGGGATACCGAACTCCGGTCCTCGTGCAGAGGAGCGCCTGCCCCTCGGCTCGAAGGGCCGCGTGGCACACGGGGCACGCCAGGATGGCCAGCAGCTTCTCATCCACCACGGCGGCATCCTCACAAGGCATGTGCAGGCAAGATGATAGCAAAAGGCCCAGAGGCTGTCAACGCAGACAAGCCTCACACTCCGCCTTGACATCGAGGACGCCGCGGCCTACTGTGTGCCGGCACGGCAACGGCGGCGTTTTTCTCAGGGGCAGCTTGCCATGTCCAGAACGAAGGTGATGGTGCTCGGGCCGGGCTGGGTGGCCGGCGAGCACATCAAGGGCTATTGCCGCGACCCGCGCGCCGAGGTTGTGGCCGTGGTGGGCTTCCGGCCCGAGGACGCCGCGCGGTGCGAGGTCTATCGAAGGGAGTTCGGCTTCGCGGGCCGCTACTACGACAGCCTGCCGCGGGCGCTGGCCGAGTCGGGCGCCCAGGCGGCCTCGGTGTGCACGATCAACCACATGCACTTTGCCAACGCCCTGGCCGCCGCCGAGGCGGGGCTGCACGTGTTCTGCGAGAAGCCTCTGGCCCTGACCGCGGAGCAGGTGGACACCCTGGTCGAAGCGGCAGCGAAGCGCCAGGTCGTCACCCACGTTGGGCACGTCGTGCGCTGGTACTCGGCCATCGCCGCGCTCCAGCGCAAGGCCGAGGCCGGCCTGTTCGGCCGCTTCTACTATGGCGAGGCCGACTACTTCCACCAATACATCGGCGACTGGAAGACGAGGGCCTCCACCGGCGGCTCCACGTGGCTGATGGGCGGCATCCACGCGCTCGATCTGCTGCTGCACTTCATGGGCTACGACGCCCCCATCGCCGAGGTCTACGGCGTCTGGCAGCCCGCCCAGTGGCGCACGGAGTTCGACTACGAGACGGCCTCGTGCGCCATCCTGCGCTTCGCCGACGGGCGGATCGGCAAGGCGGCCACCGACGCGGAATCGAACCTGCCCTACACCTTCCGCCTGCACCTCCACGGCACGAAGGGGGGCATCCACCAGGCCCTCTACCACACGCCCGACATGCCGCCGAAGCACTGGGCGAGGCAGGAGGGCGCATATCCCGACGACTGGCAGGTCGCCGAGCACCCCTTCCCTGCCGAGATCAGCTACTTCCTCGACTGCATCGAGCGTGGCCGCGACTCCGACCTCTCCTTCGCCCGTGCGGCCAAGGCCTACCACCTCATCTTCGCCATCGAGGAATCCGCGCGCGCCGGCCGGCCTGTCAAGTTCGTGAGGAACTGATGTGGGGAGGGGCTGGGGGAAGGGGACCTTCTTTCCCAGGAAGGTCCCCTTCCCCTCGCCTCCTCATAGGCGCCATGGCTCGCGATAGGGGCGCTGGAGCAGGCGGTTGGCCTCGGGGTCGTCGGGGAAGCATTGGGCCGCGGGGTCCCAACGCACCCTGCGGCCCACCAGGTAGGCGATGTTACCCAGCAGGCTCCAACTCGTGACGCGGTAGCCGATCTCCACATCGTAGACCGGGCGCTTGCGCGTCCGCACACACTCCAGCCAGTTGCCGAAGTGGTCGTTGCTCTCGTAGAGATGGGTCTCGCTCGACCGCGTCGGCGACAGGTCGGCCTCGCCCTTGACGAGCGTGGGGCGGAAGAAGCCGTCCACCGTGGCCTGCGGGCCGATGAACTGCATGTTGAGCCCGCCGGTGCCCGGTTGCTCCCAGGTCATGACGAACTTGGGTTTCTCGAACTCGTAGCGCACTGTGTATTCGACGGGCACGTCGTACATGCTGGCGGGGTCCTCCTTGCCCGTAGCCTCAATGGCAACAGGGCCGGTGTCGTCGGCGCCCATCGCCCACGAGACGACGCCCATCATGTGCGTGCCGTTGTCGGTGATGAATCCGCCTGCATAGTCCATCCAGAAGCGGAAGCTGAACAGGCATCGGCTCGGGTGGTAGGGCGCCCAGGGCGCGGGGCCGAGCCAGAGATCCCAGTCGAGGTCGGCGGGCGGCGGGCCGCCGGGCGCGACGGGCGCCTTGGGGCAGCAGGCGTGCGAGAGCCGCACCTGCTCGATCGGGCCGAACCGTCCGTTGCGCACCCACTCGCAGAACTGGCGCATGTGGGCCATCGAGCGGTACTGGCTGCCCATCTGCACCACGCGGCCATAGCGCCGGGCGGCCGCCACCATGGCCTTGCCGTCGGCGATGGTGCGGCACAGCGGCTTCTCGCAATAGACGTCCTTGCCGCTCTGGCACGCCATCACGGTGAGCAGCGCGTGCCAGTGGTCGGGGGTGCCGGTGGCGATGGCGTCAATATCGGTGCGGTCGAGGATCTGGCGGAAATCGGTCACGCCGTCGCAACTGCCCCCGATGGCCTTCTGGGCGCGCTGCATGTGCGGCTGGTACACGTCGCACACGGCGACGACCTTGCATTGGGGGTAGTTGTGGATGCCCAGGAGCGCCATGCCGCGGCCGCCGGTGCCGATGACGCCGGCCTGAATGCGGTCGCTGGCGGGCGCCTTGCCCTCGGCGCCGAGCGCGCCGCCCGTGAGGAAGTAGGGCGCGGCCAACCCCGCGCCCATCGTCGCCAGGAGTCCCCGGCGAGTCGCGTCCGCGTGCTGTCGCATCATCGGTCTCCTTCCCTCGCCCGTCGCCAGCATACGAAGCACAACGGGCGCGGTCAAGCCAGCTCGGGGACGGCCTCACGCGCGCGGCGCCAGTAGGCGGGCTTGAACTGCTCCCGGGCGGCGCGCCACGCCGCGAGTTCCTCATCCGAGCGAATGTCCGGCACGAAGCCGAAGCTCAAGTAGAGGTTCACCGCGGCGGTCCGCGCCGTGTAGGTGAGCAGGTAGGCCCGCTCATGGCCCAGCTCGCGCAGGCGGCGGCACGCGACCGCCAGCAGCGGTTTGGCCAGCCCCCTGCCCTGCCACCCGGGCATGATGGCGACCCAGTGGATGCGGCCGTAGGGCTGGCCGCGGTAGGAGGCGTCGAACCAGGCCGTGGCCGTGCCGATCTCGCGGCCCTCGCCGTCGCACAAGTAGGCCTGGCGCGCGGCGAGCACCGCCTCGTCGGCGCCGAACTGCTCCGCGAACCGGCCCGGCGGGAAGGCGTTGAACCTGTCGGCGGCCACATGGATGCGCGTCCACGCCGCGCTGTCCCCAGGCCGATACCATCGGATCGAAAACGGGCGCGCCAGAGCGAACTGGGGGAGGCCCTCCAGATCGTACCGAATCATCGAGACCAGGACGCCTGCCATCGGCCGCTGCTCCTTCGGGTTCAGTCGCATTGTCAGTATACCCCGTCACAGGGAACCTGCAAGCGCCATCGCGCACGGGTTGAAATGGCGTGGGCTTGCTGCTAGAGTCCGTGTGCCGGCCGCCACGAAGACTCTATGGGGGACTCGCATGATGCTGCCGCTTGTTTCTCTCGCCACGATGCTCGCCCTCGGACCCTCCGCCGCGGAGCCCGACCAGGCCGCCGCCATCCGCCAGCACCGGATGGGCACGCTCGTCGTCCGCACCGCGCCGAACGCCGCGGTGAAGGTGACGCAGCTCCGCCACGAGTTCTGGTTCGGCACGGCCATCAATCACCGCGCGTTTCAGAACCTCGACAACCCCAGCCCCGACGCCGCCAGATACCTTGAAATCCTCAAGTCCCACTTCAACGCCGCCGTCCACGAGAACGAGATGAAGTGGTACTCCACCGAACGCAACGGCCCGGGTGTGCCCGACTATGCGATGGCCGACCGCATGCTCGACTGGTGCGAGCGGAACGGCCTGGCGATGCGCGGCCACACGATCTTCTGGGGCATCGAGCAATACGTCCCGAAGTGGCAGAAGGACCTCGACGACGCCGCGCTCCGCAAGGCCATCGAGCGGCGCGCCAAGGAGGTCACCTCGCGCTACAAGGGCCGCATCGCCGAGTTCGACCTCAACAACGAGATGATGCACGGCGACTGGTATGCCAAGCGCCTCGGCCCGGGCATCGTGGCCGACATGTTCCGCTGGGCCAAGGAGGGCAACCCCGACGCCCGCCTCTACATCAACGACTACGGCGTCCTCCAATCGGGCGGCGAGGCCTACGCCAAGCACATCCAGGGCTTCCTCGACCGCGGCATCCCCGTGGGCGGCATCGGCATCCAGGGCCACAGCGGCGCCCACATTGACCCCGCCAAGGTCAAGGCCACGCTCGACCGCCTCGCCGCCTTCAAGCTCCCCATCAAGATCACCGAGTTCGACATGAACACGAAGGACGAGCAGGCCAAGGCCCGCGGCCACGAGGCTCTCTACCGCACCTGCTTCGCCCACCCGGCCGTGGACGGCATCCTCATCTGGGGCTTCTGGCAGGGCTCCCACTGGCTGCCCGACGCCGCGCTCTGGAAGAAGGACTGGACGCCCACCCCCGCCGCCGAGGTCCATCGCCGCCTGGTCTACGACGAGTGGTGGACGCGCTTCGAGGGCAAGGCCGACGCGGCCGGCCGCTGCGAGGTCCCCGCCTTCTTCGGCCGTCACCGCGTCGAGGCCGGGGGCAAGACGGTCGAGGCCACCCTCCGCAAGGCCGAGGGCAAGGCGACGGTCCGAGTCGGAGCAGAATGACTCGAAGCGGCGGCCATGCGATGAGGGCGCTCACCGCAGAGGGGAACGCAACAGATGCCTAGGAGCCTGTCCGAGAATCCGCGTGAGGCTGCGACGCCGCCGATTCGG
>ERZ795050.1978-NODE-1978-length-24248-cov-7.030711_pt1 | contig 24248 bp, 18 predicted proteins | sample MGYA00375134_ERZ795050 | MGnify/ENA primary metagenome ERZ795050 (study PRJEB30179, sample SAMN05720221) | activated sludge metagenome | isolation source: Anaerobic digester | place: Japan | collected 2015-05-26 ... | reverse complement strand
TACGAGATGGTGTACAGTGACTGGAGTTCAGACGTGTGCTCTTCCGATCTCAGTGACACCGCCGTTCGGCCAGTCCCGCCTCAGGCAGACTTGCCATCGGCTGCAACTGAACGAGAGCCCAACGAACCTGCACCGGCTGGCAGCCCGGCGACGAACTCCAACTCGTCTGCAAAACGCCCCTCTGGTTCTCTTGGAGGCGGTCTTTCGTCACTTCGCCCGACTTCAACCCTGGCGCCATCGTCCGGTTCGCCCAAGGCGACTGCGTCTCGGCCCTGCCCTTGGCCTTTCCAGCGCCCGACCACGGCCGTTGATTGGCTCGATCATCCCGAGGATTACGACGGCACGCCGGCTGAGGCCGAGGCGATGGCCAAGCATCTTCAGTACACCATCAGTTTGCTTTCCGAACGAATTCGCCTTGATCCGAAGGCCCGAACAGACTCGGTGTTCAGGACGGCCTTGATCCAGGAGAAAGACCGGTTGGGTTTGCTTTTGAAGGCCGTGAAGGCGCAGGCCAAGGGCAACTTGACGCAGAAGCAGCGAGCCGCCATCCTTGCCCAGCGCAAGCGACTCGAAGAGTCTCACCGGAAGGAGGTAGTGCCTCGAGAGTTGCTGATCGAGGAGTACGTCCGGCAGGGTCTGAAGGATGGTCCACCGCCCGGCAAGTATCCGACGACTTGCCCCGGCGGAAATGTCGAGCTCGTGCCGGTTGATATCAGTACGCCGTAGCCCGCGCCCTCACGACGGAGCCTCGGCGCGAGGATGCAGGCTCGGAGCATTGGCCGGCGATTGTTGCTTTCTCCGGTCCACAAGCGTTGCCTGTGCCTCGCAGTCGGACAGCGTGAGGACTCTCAGAATACAGGAGCTGCGTTTTGGAAAACGAGCGTATCATTCTGCAGACGAACATTCCGGGGTTTCCGGTTCGGCGGGGCAAAGTTCGTGACATCTACGACCTGGGAGACAAATTGCTGATCGTCGCCAGCGATCGCATCAGCGCTTTCGACGTTGTCATGCCCAATGGGATCCCCTTCAAGGGTGAGGTGCTGGCGCGGATCAGCAGGTTCTGGTTCGACTTTGTCAAAGGCATCCGCCATCACCTGATCGAGTTCATCGACGAGAAGGCGCCGCCGGGATTCGAGCCATACTTGGATCAACTCGCCGGCCGTTCGATGCTGGTCAAGAAGACCAAGGTGCTGCCCATCGAGTGCGTGGTCCGAGGTTACCTGGCCGGTAGCGGGTGGAAGGAATATCAGAAAACGCAATCGGTTTGCGGCATCAAGCTGCCCCCAGGTCTTCGGCAGTGTGACAAATTGCCGGAGCCGCTTTTCACACCCGCTACAAAGGCCGAAGAAGGACACGACGAAAACGTGTCGTTCGAGCGAGCCTGCCAGTTAACTGACCCCAAGACCATGGAAACCGTGCGCCGGCTGAGCATTTCTGTCTATACCCAGGCGGCGGAGTATGCTCGCCGGCGCGGCGTCATCATTGCCGATACGAAGTTCGAATGGGGCTTCGACGGCGAGGAGCTGATCCTGATCGACGAGGTGCTCACGCCGGATTCGTCACGATTCTGGCCCGCCGACCAGTATGAGCCCGGTCGGGACCAGCCCAGCTTCGACAAGCAGTTTGTCCGCAATTATCTTGAGACGCTGAACTGGAACAAGACACCACCCGGGCCGGCACTGCCGACCGACGTCATTCTGGGTACGGCACGCAAGTACATAGAGGCCTACGAGCGCATCACCGGCCAGGAGTTTCCGAAGTCCTTGTGATTGCCGAACGCGCCGAGAAGCGGGCCCGAACCTTCCGTGTGATCGCTTCTTCCACGGCTGTTTGAAAGCGTCTTGCGAACCGCAGCCACGGTTTACCAAGCCAGCCGTGCCTGTCCGGTATAGCCCACCGGTCACGCCTGAAGGCCTACTTGTGGTGCGGTTGGTTTGTGAATGGGTTCCCAGTCTGCGCTGAAGCTCCGAAAGAACCGCACAGACGGTCTCGGGTTCGTTTCCGGCACCGTCAGAAAGAAAAAAGAAGGCGAAGATGCCTTGGTTTGCACCAGACGCCTTCGCCTTCCGGAGGGGAAAGAAGCGCAAGCATTTTGAGTCGGCCACGTTTGCGCGCCTAGGAGGGAAAACACCCTAAATATAATAAGAATCGTCGGAACGGCCCCGCAAAACCCTTCACTGGCGAATGTCCGTCCGTTCGTGTCTTATACTGGTTCCACCGCCTGCTTGGTCTGCAAACCTGTTCGGTACGAGATTTCAGAATCGGTAGGTCGCCGGTCGTCGCTCGGAGAAAACATCGGTGTTGGGAGCAACCAACTTGTCTGCCGCCTCGCCCAAGTGAAGAACAACGACAGGGGGTAGCGTGGATTCAGACGAGGTATGGGTCAGAATCGTGCCATCGGGTCCGATGATCGCGACGAAGGAAGTGTTGATCGCGATCACGAACACGCGGTTTTCGAGGGCCCGCGCCCGTAGAATCGGCAGATCAGACGGCTCCTCCCAGAAGATCAACATGGCCGCGCCGTCGAGCACCATGCTTCTTGGCGTTGCGAAGGAACGGGCCGCGGGACCCACAAGGCAGGCAGCACGACCAGCGGCCAGATCGATCATTTGGCATGCGGGTGGCGGGAGCAGGAGGCGGACGCCAAGATCTGCCGCGACCCGCCGCAGGTTCCTCTCGTCGTCGATATTAGCCGCCTGAGCCACCAGAAGGTCGGGCTTATGTTGCTGCAAGTGGCGCAGCACTGGCCCGTTGGCGGCAAGTGCCCGCGGCCGAACAAATGCAGTCATCAAAGCCACCCGGAGGGGGAGCAGATCAGAAGCCCTCAACCGGACCGGTGCAGACTGGCTCAGCAGCCTCGCCGTGTGTTCCCTTGGATCCGCCTGCCTGTTGGATTTCGCCGGGGTGATTTGCGCGCAGATCACGGCCTCACCGGTCGGACCGGCCTCTGCGGCCAAGGAACCGTCTGCCCGGACGATCCGGCTCTGCCCCACATAGCCGAACCCGGGCAGTTCCACGCCCCACTTGTCGGCACAGACGATGGGCAAACCAAACTCGCGCGCTCGAGCTTCGATCAGAAACTCGACTTGCGGATTGTGGAATTCGCCGGCCTGACGGGCGCTGTTAACCCAGCAGGTCGGCATGGCCAGCAACTCGGCGCCGTCGGCGGCCAGCGTGGCCAGGATTTCGGGCGAACGGGTCTCGGCACAGATGATCATGCCGATCCGGCCCAGCTGCGTGTCGAACGTGCGAATCTGGTCACCTGCCGTGTACCAGTCATGTTCGAGGTGCCAGAGGAATGTCTTGTGCGTCCGGCCAATCTCGCGGCCGTGGTCGTCGAGCAACACGGCGGCATTGTGCAGCCGGTTTCCGCCATCGTCGACAAAGCCGCTGACGATGTGCATCCGGCAATCCGCCGCCCGCCCGGCCAGCCATCGAACGAAATCCTCGCCGGGCATGTACCTGCCGGCCCGGTAGGATTCAACCGAACCGAGCAGGTAAGCCGGGTATGCACATTCGGGCAGAACCAGCAGGTGGGCGCCGGCTCGATGGGCTTTGCGGATGGCGCTGTCCAGGGAAGCCAATGTCAGCTCGGCCTCCTCCCCGGACCGGGCTGAGATTTGAGCCGCCGCGACCGTCATACAGCGAGAACCGCCCATACAGCCGCGCGATGGTAGCGCAACCAACAAGGCTATGCAACACGTTCGAGACGCCTTATAATCCTAGCGACGCTTAGGAAGTGACCTGCCACTATGTCCGAACGTGATTACTACGAAGTGCTCGGAATACCGCGCAATGCCACACCGGATCAGATTAAGCGTGCTTACCGCAGTCTGGCCAAGAAGTATCACCCCGACCGCAATCCCGGCGATAAAACCGCGGAGAGCCGCTTCAAGGAAGTCCAGGCGGCCTACGAGGTATTGAGCGACCCTGAGAAGCGCAAACTCTACGACCAGTTCGGCCACGCCGGGGCACGCGGTCCAACCGGCGGCTGGCGGTCGGGGCCCGGCGGACAACGCGTCTACACGTGGAAGTCGGGTGGGGGGCCCGATATTCCCATCGAAGATCTTGATGACCTGTTCAGTGTCTTCGCGGGGGGCAGCGGACGCCGAAAAGGAACGGGGCGAAGCATCTTCGAGGAGTTCTTCAAGAGTGCAGGTCGATCGGGAGGCGAGTTCCACGAGCAAGCGGCGGCGGGAACGGACGTCGAACATCCCGTGGAGCTGAGTTTTGAGCAGGCCGTCCAAGGCACCAAGCTCGACCTGACGCTGACCGAGCCCCGCACGGGGGCCACCCAGCGCATTACCGTGAAGATTCCGCCGGGCGTGGCTGATGGCCAGCGAATTCGGCTTCGCGGCAAGGGCGGCTCGGGCGGACCTGGGATGCCGGCAGGCGATCTGTACATCGTTTGCCGGGTCAAGCCTCATCCGTATTTCAGGCGCGAAGGCAACGACATCTATCTTGACCTGCCCTTGACCATCTCAGAGGCTGCCCTTGGGACCCGCGTGGAGATTCCCACCCTTGCCGGACGGACCATGCTGACCGTTCCTCCAGGAACGCCGAGCGGCGCCAAACTCCGCCTCAAAGGCCAAGGCGTCCGAGTCGCCGGCAAAGTCCCAGGTCATCTCTACGCGGTGGTGCGAATCGTTCCTCCAAAGTCTCCGACGCCTCAGCAACGCGAGCTATTTGAGAGACTCCGCCAGACCGAGCAGGAGTCGCCACGAGTCGGCCTGGGCTGGTGACGCGATCCATCTCCTCGCGCGTCACGATGTTGTCGCCCGCGGTTCTCTCGTGACCGGCTATCGTCGCGTTTTCCTTTCCTGTTTCTCAATGCGCGCAAAAAAACGCCCGCGCGTTTTAAGGGGAGGTTAGAGTCGCGGAGAGCGCGGGCGCAAGGGAATGGCTTTTTTGTCTGGGGCGTCTTTGCGCGCGCCCCGTCACCCGCGGCTGAATTTGAGACCGCCGCGGATCGGTCTCTGTCGTCCTCCAAAGCGAGACTGCGCTTCCCTCTTCTTCAGACTGCTCGTGTCCCCCGGTTTCGGTTCCTACGCTACTGGGGTGATTTGTCTGTTGCATGGAACCGAAACCGGACGGGGCTATCCACCCCACCGACCACGAGTTTATCACAACTGACTCGTGTCTTCCACACGTTGTGAGGCGGTTTTCTGTTTCGAGCGCGGGTCATTTGATCTGAAACGGCGACTGCCTGTTTCAAGTCGGCGATTCGTCAATCATTGGTGTTTGACGGTTCACAAGACATTGCTCCGAGGCTGCTGATATGGTCTGACTGATATCACGACATGCTCAGGTATACAATCAAGCGGTTCGCAGCTTGCACTGCGGGTTTTGCATGGGTACAAACGCCGCGTCCTGGTTTTGGTCGCTTTGATGCGGAGGTTTCGTCGTGATTGTGGGCTCACATCGCACGTCGTGCGGCGTCGGTTTCGTTGCGCTTGCCATGAGCCTTAACGGCTGCGCTCATCCTCAATCCTTGCCGGTGCGGGTTCTATTGATCAGCGACCGAGACACGTGCGCGTGCAGCCGGTTCGCAGACCGACTCACCGGGCGGGGCGAGGTTCAGATTCATCTCGTGGAGAGCCTCGACGGCATCTCATCATCTGCAAAGACCGATGTCTTGCTGCTGGATTGGGCCTCACCGATCGAGCTCGATGACGTCACCGAGCGGAACATCGTTCAGTTCGTACGATCCGGCAAAGGGATTGTGGCCATGGGATACTCGCTGAAAGGCGTTTGCTCATGTCCAGCACTCAGCGGCATACTTGGCGGTTCGGCCAAGAGCACGATGCGGTCAGGCGATGTTTCCTTTGTCGTTCTCGACCCCGCTGATGCGACGATGTTGGGTATCGGCGGGGGCCTGGCTTGGGTGGATGAGCTCCCCATCATCAATCCGTCGATCACGCGGGATAACAACGTTCTGATCCGAACGGCCGAGCCGCCGGCCTTTCCAGGCGACGGGATTGCAGGTAAACCTGTACCTGTCGCATGGACCAGACGAGTCGGCGAAGGGCGCGTGTTCGCGACCGTGCTGGGGTGCGAAGATGCCGTGCTGGGGGACGAGCGGTTCATTACTATCATTCACAATGCCCTGCGATGGTGTGGCGGGCGGATGGCGGACACAAGGCACAATGTGCTGAGCGTGCCGGAGCAACAGGCAGGCTTCGAGCTTCTGTTCAACGGCCGGGATCTGACCGGTTGGACCGGCGATCCTAAACTGTGGTCGGTCGAAAACGGCGAGATCGTCGGACGCGGCGAGAAGCTGCCGCACAACGTCTTCCTCATTCACGACAAAACCTACTCTGATTTCGTGCTGCGTTATTCGGTGAGATTGGTGAATCACAACAGCGGCGTGCAGTTTCGCAGTCAACGCTTCCCGGAGTTCGTGGTGAAGGGTTACCAGGCGGACATCGCCGACCGGTGGTACGGCAGCCTGTACGAGGAAGGACTGGGGCGGGGCGTCCTGGCGGACGGTTTTGCCGGTAAAGGAGAAAAGGTCGCCCGGATTGACGGCTGGAACGACATGGCGGTCAAGGCCGTGGGAACCCGCATTACGATCAAGCTGAACGGCCTGACCACGGCTGACTTCACGGAGACTGATCCGAATCGGCCCGGGAGCGGTGTCATCGCCCTGCAACTACACGCAGGGCCGCCGATGGAGGTCCGCTTCAGGGATATCCGCATTCGGCCGCTGGCGGAGGCCGCGAAAGAGCAGGATTCTCTCAAGCCCTTCCGGCCAGGCATTGCCGAACGCGCTTCAGGCTCTTTTCCTTGCCCAGCAGTGCCAGCGTTTCGCCGATCGGCGGGCTGATGGTCGAGCCCGAGACGGCCACACGGATCGGTTGGGCGACTTTTCCCATGTTGACCGACTGCTCCTGACAAATCTGCTTGAGCAGAGACTCCACGTTCTCCGCGGTCCAGGGGTCAACCGACTCAAGTCTGGGCACCAGCGACTCAAGCATGCGATACCCGGCGTTATCCCCCTTGGTCAACACTTTCTTGATCGCGTCGGGATCATACGCGATGTTCTCATCGGCATCATAGATGAAGCCGCATTTGTACTCGATATCGGCGAAGGTGCGGAAGCCTTTGTTGATTCTCAGCAGGGAACGTCTAGTCGCCTCGTCGAGCTTCGCCCGGCTGATGCGCAAGTCGGGATTGACGGCCAGGTAATCGTCAAATGCCACTGCGAGCCTTTCTTCGCTTGCCGATGCCCCGGCGTCGGTGTTAAAGGCGATCAGCTTGTCGCGGTCGAACCTGGCGTTGGTTCGTCCGATGCGATCGATGCTGAAGAGTTCGATCATTTCTTGCAGCGTCATCTTTTCGCGGTCCCGGCCCGGTGACCAGCCAAGCAGGGCGATGAAGTTGACCAGGACCTCCGGCAGATAGCCGGCCTGTCGAAAAGCGAAAACCTCCACAGCGCCGTCGCGCTTTGACAACTTCCGTCCCTGCATGTCCATGATGAGCGGCAGGTGTGCGTAACGGGGCGTCGTAAAGCCCAAGGCCCGCTGGAGAGCGATATGGCGCGGCGTCTGGGACAGGAACTCCTGCCCGCGAAGCACGAAGTTGACCCCCATAGCGGCATCATCGGCGACATTGGCCAGGTGGTACGTGGGCATGCCGTCAGCCTTGAGGATGATAAAGTCGTCCAGTTCACGCGCTGAGACGGTGACATCTCCCATCACTTCGTCGTGGACGGTGACGTCCTGGCCGGGGGCCTTGAATCGAACGACCACCGGTCGACCGGTCTGCCGTGCCTTGCGGACGTCGCTTTCGTCCGGAAAGGTCGCCGGGCGGGGGTACATGAACGCTTGCTTCTTGGCCTCGGCTTCGGCTCGCATGGCCTCCAACTCCTCGGCGGTGTCAAACGCGTAGTAGGCGTTGCCGCTTTCGAGGAGGCGATTCACGACGGAGCGATGGTACTCCAGTCGCTGTGATTGGTAATAGGGCCCGTTTGGTCCGCCCACGCCCACGCCTTCGTCCCACTGTAAGCCAAGCCAGCGCAGGTCTTCCATGATCTTCTGATCCGCCCCATCGACGTTTCGAGCGGTGTCGGTGTCCTCAATGCGCAGGATGAACGTTCCGCCGGTCTGGCGGGCGATGAGCCAGTTGAACAGAGCCGTGCGGGCACCTCCGATGTGCAGATATCCGGTGGGTGATGGCGCAAAGCGCACGCGGGCGGGTGATGTTGAACTCATAACGCTTTCTTGTCTGCCTCGGTGTCAGTGGATGGCGGAACAAGGCCGGTCGCCGGTGCGGCCGCGGCCCGACCAGCCCGGCCGGTCAGGCGGCCGGCGACGTAGCGAGCCGGCCCGCTCAGAGCAAAAGCCCATGCGATCACCAGCAGGCTCAACTCGGTGTAGATCCAGATGAGCGGGAACGCCAGCAGAATCAAAATCACGTGTTCGAGAGGCCGGCGGCGCAAGAGCCAGTTGGCGGCGTGGGCATACCGCAACCGGCTGACCATCAAGAGCGCCAACACCAGTGTACAGAACGGCAAAACCTTGGTCAGGAAATTGGCCGACTGCGCCCATTCGCTGGATGCATCGATGCTCTCGTGCAGGAAAACGACGCTGATTACCGCGATGGCCGCACCGGGTGACGGTAGACCCTTGAAACCCTGGTGAGCCGCTTCGTCCAGGCTTGCCTCGACGTTGAATCTTGCCAGGCGAAGAGCCGCGCAACACGCATAGATGATCCCCACGAACAGGGTCAACCGGCCGAAGTGTTGGAACTGCAGGGGTGCATAGCCCCATTGGGTGATTTCGCGGTGCACCAACGTGACCATCATGACCGCCGGGGCAACGCCGAAGCTTACGATGTCGGCCAGAGAGTCAAGCTGCTCTCCGAACTTGCTGGCTTGTCCTGTTTTGCGAGCCACTCGACCATCAAGCGCATCGCACAATAACGACCCTACAATCATCCATGATGCGAATGAGAGGAACGAAGGGGCGTATTTCTGCAAGAGCTCGCGCCTGAACGTCAGGGCCACATCGGGGCTTCTCGGGGCATGGATCTCTTCAAGGTCTCGTCCACAACTGTGTATTGCCGCGAAGCCGAAGCAGAGGTTGCCGAGCGTCAGCAGCGTTGGCAGCATGCCAATGGTGCGCAGTCGTCGGCGTTTGCGGGCGGCGCGTCTCTCGATGGCGGCACTCTCGCGGGTAACGGGTTTGAGCATCGGTCATGACTCCTTGGCAATTGACCGCGAGTTCGCTTGGCGGGCCACAACGGTCACGGCTCCATAAGCGCGGTCGCCAACGTTTACGGCCGGGGCATAACCACTGTCGGTCCTGATGATCAGTTCCGTCCGCGAGCCGAACTTGATCAGGCCGATCCGCTGGCCCGTTTCGACGCGATCGCCGACCTTGACGGCGCACACCACGCGCCGAGCGATCAATCCGGCGATCTGTCGGACCACGACCGGCCCTTTGGACGGGTCGTCCGGCTCGATGACGATGGTGTTGGCCTCGTTGAGCCGGCCGGAATCCGGGTCCCGGGCGTCGAGGAACTGGCCCGGCTGGTAGGTGATTCGCCGGACCGTACCGGAACAAGGGCTGCGATTCACGTGGACGTCAAACACGCTCAAAAAGATGCCGATTCGCGTTGCCGGCGAGCCCACGTCAGGGTGCCCCTCTAGGTTCGATACTTCGACCACCTTGCCGTCGGCAGGGGCGACCAGAATCCCCGTCACAGTCGGGGTCTGCCGTTGCGGATCCCGAAAGAAAGCCATGCCACCCAGCCAAAGAACGGTCGCTAACCCGCCCGCGAACCATGCCCAGGAGTGCCCCGAGGCGGCAACGACATAGAAAGACGCGGCCGGGCAGGCCAACACCAGTGTCAGGATGATCATCTCCCGGCAACCGGCCGGGGCCAATGGGATTCGCATCTCACGTGACTCCCCCAAGGCTTCTCCACCCCCGCTTTATCGTAGCAGCAACGGTTCGCCTGCAAAAGGTCGGCCGAGAGGCTGCACCCCGCCCGGCCATGACCCTGCCCGCAACCGCATTCTCGGACCTTCGCGCCCCGCAAGCGGTCGTTCCGCAACTTCGTGGGACATGAGTCGTAGCAGAAGATGGGTGCATTGACCTGCCGCAGGCTTGGGGGCATGATGCAATTCTGCAAACCCGGCTTTGCCGGGAACTCTCGGACCGCGCGAGCGTCTAATATGGCGAAACAGACACCGGTATCGGCCCAGCCCGGCACCATCAATGTCGAGGACGCGCTGCTGGTCGAACAGGTCCGAGCGGGCGACATGAGTGCGTTTTCCCGTCTGGTTGCCCGATATCAGGACCGTATCGTCAATACCTGCTGGCGAGTCAGCGGGAACCACGACGACGCCCAGGACCTGGCTCAGGAGGCGTTCCTGCGGGCCCTGGAGCGCATCGACTCGTTCGAGCAGAGGGCGGGTTTCTATACCTGGCTGTTTCGGATCGCCGTGAACCTGGCCCTGTCGCATCGACGTAAGGCAGCCCAAGTGGTGAAGCTGTCGCTGCACGGCTCGGACGGCGGCATGCGGACGGAGCATCAGGCGGCGCGGCTGGTTGGCCGGGTCACGCGGGAGGCTGACGACCCCTCCGCGAAGGTGGCATCTCGTGAGGCCGGCAGGCTCGTGGCCGAGGCGATCGAGCAACTGGACGACGAGTCGCGAGCGGTGGTAGTGCTTCGCGATATCGAGGGATTCGATTATCAGCAGATCGCCGAGATGCTGGATCTGCCGATGGGGACGGTTAAGTCTCGGTTGTACCGGGCAAGAATGGAGTTGCGCGGGCGGTTGGGCCCGGAGTTGTCGCCTGGATGAGGTGGTGCCGCCGAAGGAGCGGCCAATGTGGTATGAACGCTGAACGACGCGAGTATCTGGAGATGCAACTGTCCGCCTACTTGGACGGTGAATTGACACCGCAGGAGCAGGCGGAAGTTGAGGCGTGGCTGGCCGCCGATCCGGAGGCCCGCCGGCTTCTTGCGCAGCTCCGTGCAACCGTCGAAGCTGTTCAGTCGCTGCCCCGAGCCCGGGCGTCGGAGGAACTGCTGGGCAATCTGCGGACCAGACTGGAACGTAAAGCCCTGCTGGACGCGCCGGGTCCGGCCGAGGTAGTCACCAGAACGCCGACCCCGTCGTGGGGCAAGTGGGTTGCGGCGGCGGCCGTGATCGCCCTAACCGTCACGGCCGGTTACTTCACCTGGACGCTACGATCGGAGCAACAGGTAGGTGGCACACAACTCGCATCTCGCGACCGCAAAGAGGCTGCTGAGCCAGAGTTTTCGGCGGCGACGGAGAGGACAAAGCAAGACATTGCACCCGAGGAGTTGTTCAAGCACCGCGAGGCCGGGGACACGACTTTAGCCGCCGGGCCGGCCGTTTCACCTCCGGCTTCCGCGAGTCCCGCACGTAAACCATCGGAACGGGCGCCCGGAGGAGCACCTGCCTTGCCGGCCCCAGGCAAACCTCTCGCAAGTCTGAACGAGGGAGAATCGGTCCGCGCAGAGCAAGGCAAAAAGGGTGATTCATTAGCCGAGGCCCCGGCCGCTCGTGGAGCCGTGGCTGATGCACTGATCGGCGGTGCAGAGAAAGATGTACTCGGGGACAAAAAGCCGGATATGTTGAGCTTTGCCGGTCGGCCTGAGGGGCGCAGCGCAGAAAGCGGAGGCATACAACAGCAGTACGCCACGGCCCTGGTTCCGGGGGCGGATCTCGCGGAAGGTCGGACTCGCGTGCTGACCTTCTCTTTTGCCGACGCGAGCAGCCGCAGCAAGGCGATCGAGTCGCTTCAGCGAGAGCTTCTGCAGGGTGAGGGTAACGAAGAGGCCAAGTCGTCTGCTGGTGTGCCGCATGCGCCGCGACGCAGCGTAGCCGCACCGCAGGAAACGCACCCGGCGGAGATGGCCCCCCAACCTTCTGCTCAGGCTGGCGATTCGGTTCGCCACCGCAGACAGGAACTGGGAGTTCGTTCCCTTCGAGATGGCGGGACCAATGGGGTTGTCGCAGATGATTGGGGGGCAGCCCCGGGTGCGGTCAAGGTCGCCTCGATCGACACGAATCCGGATTCTGCCGTGAACGTTCTCAAGGTGGTCACCGTCAACGGCGCCTCAGCGGATCGACTCATGGCCGTGCTCAACAACCGCGACTGGTCCGCCGGCCGCCACCGCTATCTCGCCGAGGACGCGGAAGCGGTGCAACTCCGGGACCACAAAGCAAAAGAGGACGGCCCAGGACCGGATCGACGGCCGACAACAACGGTGTTTGACGATGCTGCCGACAGAGTGTGGGACGACGACGACGGCGACGGAGTGTCAGACTGGATGAAGCTTCCAACGGCTCTTCCGAAACCACCGGCAACGCAGCCGTCTCGGAAATCACTTTACCTCTCTGATGCCGACACAATCTCACCGTTGGATGGAAAGATGACTTGGGACTTAGCTCGCATCTTTGAGAACGGCGGCCGAGACGACGTCATGACGGATGAGGAAGGCGTGGCCAACCAGGTCTACGATATGGCTCTGAGGCCTGACCGGAGCATTGTCCTTGATACGGGCGCGGAACCCCACGCCACGACTTCACCTGCCGATTCGCCGCAAGATGAGGCATCTTACGGCACGGGTGGGATGGGCATGATGGGCGGCGCGGTTGCCGGGACTGGTCTGGAGGGCATGGGCGCAGGCTATGGGGGTTACGCCGCAGCACAAAGTAAAGGATCGACTCCCAGGTATGCCGGCTCTTGGTTTGGCCAAAGCAGTTCCCAACCCGCGTCGGCGGGCGGGTCCCGGCCGGCCGATAGCAACCTGCTGGTGGTGTACTTTGAGGTGCTCTCACCGGACACGCAGCCTACGGCCGCCTCGTCCACCTCCGCGCCGGCCTCTGCAGATCTGACGTCACAGCCCGCCGCGAACCCGTGATCCTGTGCCGGAAGGCGGGGATAACCGCAACACCGCTGTGACCGGGAAATGATCGGATGGGTAACGACCGTCCGTGTTGTCGTACACAATCGCGGCTTCAGCGACCGTCCATTCCGGCGAGGCAAGGATATAGTCAATCTTCTCTCCTTCGCGGTTGCCGGAAAAGCCGTTGAAGGTGCCGACGATCTTCACATCGGGATGAAGCACGCGGAAGGTGTCAACCAGGGCCGGCACGACCGCGCAAGGACCCCGTTTGGCGGGTACCGTGGCAATCTCACCTTTCAGATATCGCACTACCGGGTTGCCTTCGCCCGCGTTGAAATCGCCGGTCAGGATGAGCGGGTCCGGATGCGCCCGGCCGCCCATTCGCTGGGCGATCAACTCGGCGCCCAGTTCGCGAGCCGGTTGAGACTGATGGTCCAAGTGGGTGTTGAACATGTAGAAGGTGGCACCACTTTGGCGGTCGTGGAGATGTGCCCAGGTGCAGATTCGGGTAATGTTGTTTCCCCAACTTCGCGAGCCGGGTACTTCGGGAGTGTCTGACAGCCAGAAGGTGCCGTGCTCTTGCACGTCGAAGCGGGCCGAGCGGTAGAAGATGGACGACGCCTCGCCGCCTGCCTTGCCGTCGTCGCGTCCGGCAGACACCTCGTCGTATTCAGGCAGCGCCTCCCGCATTTCGTCCAACTGGAACCGCAGGGCTTCTTGCAGGCCGACCACGTCCGGCCGATGGTCGCGGAAGACCTGGAAAACCATCTCGCGGCGTTTGTCCCAGTGATTGGGCCCATCGTTGGCGGTGCCATAGCGTATGTTGAAACTCATCGCTCGCACTTCCAGTGTGCCGCTCGTGCCTTGGCCGAGGCCTCCGTGCTGACAACCTGCCATTGTCAGTGTCACAACCGCCAGTGTCAGAATTCGCATGGATTCTCCTCTCGTGAACAAGGTCCGCATGTCGGCCGCCCGGATCGTTCGAACCACCGATGGTAAGCGTTCCCGCCGGTCTCGCCAAGCTGCGCCGGCGGCTGGCCTTCTGCGGCAGTCCGTGTATAGTGTTCACGCGTTTGCCCGGGTGGCGGTGCGGTGGCCGGTCCGGGCCGGTTTGCCGCGCAGGATTTGTGCATCACGCCACGGCGGGCAGTATCCCCGGATCACGAGGCGGCAGCACGGAATGCCCATTCATCCTTCTGCAATCATTGACCGGCGAGCCGAGATCGATCCGACCGCCGATATCGGTGCCTATGTGATCGTTGAAGGCGTCGTTCGCATCGGTGCCGGGACCCGTGTCTATCCTCATGCTTATCTCACGGGTTGGACCGAGATCGGTCCGAACTGCGAGATCCACCCGAACGCCGTCATCGGCCACGCTCCGCAGGATCGGGCCTATGGTGGTGAAGAGACCTACTGCCGGATCGGTGAGGGCACTATCGTACGAGAAGGGGCGTCTATCCATCGCGGGACGGCCCCTGGTTCGGCAACGGTGGTCGGCGATCGCTGTTTCCTCATGGCCAACTCGCACGTCGGGCACAACTGTCAGGTGGGCGACGACGTCAAGATGGCCAACGGGGCGCTCCTGGCCGGCCATGTCCACGTTGGCGACGGCGCATTTCTCAGCGGCAATACCGCGATTCACCAGTTCTGTCGTGTTGGCGACCTCGTCATGGTTCGGGGCGGCATTGCCGTAAGCATGGACGTGCCGCCTTATTTTACCGTCGGACTGTCAGGGCTATGTGCCGGCATTAACATCGTCGGTTTGCGGCGAGCCGGTTTTGCCCCTGAGCAGCGGCGGGAAGTGCAGCAGGCCTTCCGGACCCTTTACCGTTCCGGAATGACCTTTCGAAAGGCCTTGGACGAACTGGCCCAAACCGTCAAGACCGATGCCGGTCGCAAAATCGTCGAGTTTCTCCGGTCCCCATCCAAGCGCGGCATCGTGGGCTGTATCCACAACCGACGCGGACGGGCAACGGCTGCCGAAACCGAGGAATGAGCGGCTGCCGCAAGCGTCATTCATCCTGAATCAGCATCCCGCGCGCATCACGGCGATACATTGATCGGCGCGTCGTCTTCCATCTCGCCGCCCGGACCCAGTTGCCGAATACGCTCCAGCAGTCTCAAGCTGACTCTCCTCAGCGCTTCTTTATCGCCGCTGGGGATCCAGTAGCGGCTCAGGTCGATCGGCTTGCCGAATCGAACGCGGGCATGATGGCGACGGAAGAAGGACCGGGCAATGTTCTCGTCGTAGTGTGTGCCCCAGATGTGCGCAGGCACAATCAGGGCGCCGCTGTGCAGGGCAAGCATGGCGGCGCCGAGTTTGGGCTCGCGAACCTCCCCAGGCTCAGGGATGCCACCCTCAATGAAAATCCCGAGTGCACGGCCGTCGCGCAGGTGGCGCAGAGCTGCGCGTGTGCCGGCAGCGTCATGCCCGTCTCGCCGCACCGGCACACAACCGATCATGCGGATAAGCCGCCCGCCTATCGGAATGTGCGTGTATTCCTCTGCAACCAGAAACCCGATCAACCGGTGCGATGTGCCCGCGATGAGCAACAGCGGATCGATGCCGCAGGTGTGGTTGGCCACAACGATGACCGCTCCCTCGGCCGGCACCGTGCAGGCACCCTCCCGGCGAAACCGGAACCACCATTTGCAGTAGAACTCATTCAGGTTCCACCAGAACTGCTTGGCCGGTGGCAACGGTCCGTGTCGCAGTCGAATACTCCAGACTCTCGCCGAGATCCCGGTCACGACTGCGGCCGCGCCCAGCAAGACCCAGCCGATCCAATCGCTGAGATTCGACCAGCGCGGAATACCAAGCGCTCCCACCACCGCCAGCAACGCGGCGGTGCCGGTCAGATACGACATCCCGAAAACTCCCCCTCGTAACCTGTTCGGCACGATTCGCTGGAGCAGGGCGTTGCAGGCGACCGTGGCGCCGGCAAAGAACGTCCCGGCAAAGGCGGCTGCGGCGGCTCCCGCCCAGAAGGCCGGAGCGGATGACATCGGCAGCAGCGCAAGACCCGCCAGGACGGCAATGGCCAGCGTGACCGCCGGCAGCGACCAAGCGATGATCGCCTCACCGCGCAAGGCGTCGGCGATGCTTGTCAGAATGAGAGCCCCGACCAGCAAACCACCGGCGAGAAACGACTGAAACACCCGAACGTCAATCACGCCCTGTCGACCCCACACGTCCCTCATCAGTGTGGGAGCGGCGCCCCAGATGAGGGCTCCGCAGCCCCAGACAAGCATGTTGAGAAGAATCAGCCGGGCCGCCCGCCGGTGCCCACAGATGTAGCGTGCGGTCTCGCGAAGGGTTCCGATACCCGTGACGTGGCGGGGCGGCCTACGATCTTTTCCGGCCGGCTGCCGAATGAGGCACAAAAGGAGCGAACTGAACAAGAATGACACTGAACTTGCGAGCAACGCCGTCCGCGGCAATTGCCTGTCGGCCAGATATCCACCCGCCAGTACTGCCACCGCAACCGCCAAGACGACCAACGCACAGCTCGCAGCGTTGGCTCGGGCAAGTCGGTGCCTGGAAACCAGACCGGGCAGTAGCGCTGATTTTGCCGGCCAGAGCAACGCCAAGGCAATTCCTCCACCAGTCAAGATCAGCACGTTCCATGACGGGGCCAGCGGTCTACGAGAGGTCAGCACAACCAGTCCGGCCGTCACCGCCGTCGCGACCAAACCGACGGCGATCATCAGACCTCGCCGCGGAAGGCGATCAGCCAGGAGCCCGCCGAAAGGACCCAAGAGGAAAAACGGGAACATAAACAGGCAGATCGCGAGCGTCTGGGCGCGCACACCAGCCTTGTCCGCGATCCCAACAAGCCCACCGGCCGCGACCGCTGCGGGCAAGCAGCTCCCGACGATGGCCGCTGCGCATCCCAAGCAGAGCGGCAGTAAGATCCGGTTGACAAGCGCGCCCGCGTCCGCATCAGGCTGACGACTGCGGTACGCAGCGGTTGTTGTGCTGGCCATAGCTGTTCCTTGGGTACGAATCATGACCTTATTAATGGCCCGGCATTTTAACGGTAGCGGGCGCACGCTTCCCATGTGAGGCGGCGCCGATCCAGAGCTTATTCCATATACCCTTACCGGTACCCCGGCGCTTCGCGGATCGCGGGCCAAGCCTATTGACGCCCCGCCAGAATTGGGTAGGTTTGGTATTCGGCGCGGCGAGACGTTGCATGGGCTTGTTCTTTAGTCCTTGTTTGACAAGGCCTTAGGATTCGATAGCCCATTGGCCGCCAGGAGCCGGCCCAGACCGGCGGCACCCGAAGGGCGCTTTGATGAGGACTCTACAGCTTTACGTCACCCGCGAGCTGCTCAAGACTTTTCTGCTTGCTGCCGTGGGCCTGACGCTGGTGCTGAGCCTCTGCGGGACCATGTCGACTGTCCTGAGGGTCGAAGTTCCGACGGCGACGACCGTCCTGTACATTCTTTGGCTGATCCAGCCGATGGTCTTGGCGGTGACGCTGCCGGTGTCCGCCCTGTTTGCTTGCGCGATCGTCTATGGCCGTCTGGCGGCTGACAACGAGTTTGACGCCTGCCGAGCCAGCGGGATTAACATCCACCGTCTTCTGGCTCCGGCCCTGGGGCTCAGCATTTTCACGGCGCTCTTCGCGTTTGCATTCAGCAACTACGTCATCCCCAAGGCCGCCGCGGGCATAGCCAGCCGCGTCCAATATGACATCTCCAAGTTCGCTTTCCAGGCCCTCAAGACCCGGGGCTACTTCAAGCGCGAGGATAAAAAGAAGAGCGAAGCGCAAATCCTGCACGCCGGCAAGGTTGACCTTGTTCAGGAGGGCGGTCACGACGTCCTCTTGATTCACGATGGCGCGTTTATCGAGTTGAAGGGGGACGAGCTGGTCCGCTGCGGCACAGTCAGGCAGGGAAGAGCGGACTTCAAGACCGCCCCGGAAAGCGGCGAGCCGCTGGTCGAGGCGTTCCTCACCGACGTCCGGCTGGTGGATTTGCAGGACATCCAGCAGGCTCGTCTGTATCAGGAGAAAACCCGACCGTTCGGTTCCAGGGAGCTGCCCAAGGTGTTGTTTTACGATCCCAAGTGGTCCTCGCTGGGCGACTTGCTGAAATACAAGAATGATCCGAGCCAGTTGCCCCCCCTTCGCCCCCAGCTCGGTGAGATTCGCCGCGAGGTGCGTGAAAGCCTCTTTTACAGACGACTCTGCGGCCATTTTGCGGCGAGCTCGGGACCATTGATCATCGAGGATGAGACGCAACGCTACGAGATCCGCGCCGCCGGCGCTCGGATGATCGAAGAAAACTTTACGCCGGAGCTGAGGGACGTGTCGGTGAAATGCGCGTGGACCGAGGAGAAGGGTCGAAAACGAACTCGGGTTTACCAGGCCGAGTCGGCTACGGTCCGCTTGCAGCGCAATATCGCCAACACGCGGGACATCGTTCTGATCAGCTTGCTGGGTGGCGTTACATTCACCGACTCGGCTCAACCCGGCAGAACGTTTCCGCACGCCGCCCTCGATTTGCAGCCCATCGCCGCCCCGCCGAGTCTCCTTGAAGACGATCAGCAATACTCGGATGCCAGGCTGCTCGGTCTGGGCGATATCATGAACCGGAAGATCCGGTCGCGCGCTCAACTGCAAAGCGCAGTGAAGCCCCTTGGCCTGGGGCCGCAGATCGAGAAGCTCCGGCTCAAGGCTGTGCTCGACATGCTCCGCCAACGACATCAAATCATCGGCTCTCTGCATTCGAGGCTGGGTCTGTGTGCCAGCGCCCTGGTGACCATCATTCTGGCAGCGGCCTTGGGCATCATCTTCCGAAACGGCCAGTTCCTGACCGCCTTTGCGATCAGTTTTCTGCCGGCCCTGGCGATCGTGGCCATGAATATGCTTGGACGGCGCCAGGCCGAGAGCATCGATCCACACCTGCACGTCCTTGGCGTGGGCATCATCTGGGCGGGTATCCTGTTATTGGCCCTGGTTGACTTGGTGGTCCTGAAAAGGTATCTGAGGCGTTGAGGCGAGCCGGGCAATGGTGAGGATTCTCGATCGATATCTTCTTCGCAATTTTCTCGCCAACTACATCCTTTCCCTGCTTATGTTAATCAGTCTGTATGTGGTGCTCGATCTGTCTTTCAACGCCGATGAGTTCACGGAAACGATGACCGAGGGGCCGCAGCAGCAGTCGTCATTCCTCGGCGGAGCGATCAAGGTTCTCGCCAACATCATCGACTATTACGTCTTCAACATCCCGCTCTATTTCGCTCAGCTTTCCGGCGTGATTACCCTGTTCGCAGCCTGCGTGACCCTGGGGCGACTTCAGCGGCAAAACGAGATGACGGCGGTATTGTCCTCGGGAACGAGCATGTACCGGCTGGCCATGCCGATCATTCTTGCAGGTCTGGCCATGAACGCCTTGCTCATCCTCGACCAGGAAATGCTGATCCCCGCGCTCGCGCCCAAGATCGCCCGTCCGCGCGACGATGTCGAGGGTGCTCGCATCCACAAGGATCTTTGGTATATCAAGGACGCGGACGGCCGTTTATTCAGCGCTCAGGAGTTCTTGCCGAAGGAACAGGAGATCGGCGGTCTCATCGTCATCGAGCGGTTCACCGATCCGGGCGACCCCGCCAACTACGGCCAGCTCCGTTCGGTGATCCGCGCCGATCACGCCCGGTGGAACGACCGCAACGGCGGATGGGAACTGACGCAACGGGCGTTTCGGTTGGACATCGGTCGCCGGGCGGAATTCATCGTGAGTGATACGGGCGAGAGGCTTACGCCCGTGGTCACTGATTTCTACAAGACGGACCTGTCGCCGGCCAATCTGCTGCTTCGAAAAAGCGCTCAGTGGCTTGACTTCCTGAGCCTCAGACAGATCAAGACGTTGCAGAGTCGCGGTGACGCCGACCCGGTTCGGGTCGCTCGCATCCGGCACACCCGATTCACGCTGCCGATCAGCAACATGGTGCTGCTCTTGCTGGGCATGCCGTTTTTCATGAACCGGCTGCCCGGCAACGTGTTGGGTCAGGGCTCAAAGGCCTTGGCGATCTGCGCGGTTGCTTTTCTGACTACCTTCCTCGGGCAGCAGGTCGTCGGTACCACCGGCGGCTTCTGGCAGGCGCTGCCCTATTGGCTGCCGATCTTCATCTTCGGTCCGATCGCCGTCCTTTTGCTCGACAATGTCGATACCTGAGAAGGCACCGCTGACGGTCATGGCGGGGGCGGGTTATGGAAAAGTGAAGCTGTTTGTGGGAGTCCCGTATGATGTCAAAGCGAGTTCTGGCTTTCATGGCCCATCCCGATGATGTGGAGTTCACCTGCGCCGGCACGCTGATCCGGCTCAAGAACGAGGCCGGCTGCGAGATCGCGATCGCTACGGCCACGAGCGGCGATTGCGGCTCAGTCCGGCATCGCCCGGATGAAATCGCCCGCATTCGCCACGCCGAGGCCGTGGCCGCGGCCGGCCTCCTCGGCGCCGACTACTACTGCGCCGGCTGCTCAGACGTGTTCATTCTCTATGACGAGCCGACCATCCGCCGCTTCGTCGAACTGATCCGCAAGACCCGCCCGGACATCGTGATCACCCAGCCGCCGACGGATTACATGGTCGATCATGAGATGTGCGGTAAGCTGGTGCGGACCGCCACGTTCATCGCCGGGGCGCCCAACCTGCTGACCAGGGATATCGACCCGGCACCGCCCACCGAACGGGTGCCACATCTCTACTATGCCGACCCGACGGAACACATCGACCCGATCGACGGCCGGCCCGTGACTCCCGATCTCGTTGTGGATATCACCTCCGTCATGCCAACCAAGGAAAAGATGCTCGCCTGTCATGCCTCACAACGCGACTGGCTGCGAAAGCACCACGGCATGGACGAATACATCGAAATCATGAAACGTGGCGGCGCTGCCCGCGGCAAATTGATCGGCAAGCCCTATGCCGAAGGCTTCCGTATCCACCGCGGGCATCCCTACCCGCAAGACGATGTGATTGCCGAGCTGCTGAAAATCCGGAAGTAGGCGGGGCCCCGTTCCTTCGGGTTCGCGTCGCACCCCATTCCGGCGACCGCCACGGAAGCAAGCTCTGCCGTTTTCCTACTTGTTGAGCCTCAGGAGCCTGTCCAGTTCCGCCTTGTCGCTCGTGGCGGTGATGTTGCAGGTCAGATCGACGGTCTCCCCCGGCTCAAGCATGCGGAGCCAGCCGCGATCGCGGTCGATGGGGCGCCCCTCGACGCCGGCCGTCATCGGTTCAAGGGCCCCGGTGTATGAGCCGCACGGACCCCAATGCTGCCAGTTGCCCATTCGCGGGTACTGCCTCTTGGGGAATTCGATCTTCACGCCAAAACCGCGCTTGCGGTTGACCACCCCGGCCAGGACCATGCCTCTGGCATCGGTTTTCGGATCGATATAGGTGAACACCTCGCCGGTGCCGCGATGGGTTTCCTGCGGCTTGGGGGCGGCGCGAAAATCCTTGCGCTTGCCGAACCACTCGGCGCTGTCGCCGCGACAGGTCAGCTTGCCACTGTAGCAATAGGTGCTCGCCTCGGGCTCCAGCAGGGGATACCCAAAGTTGATGTGCAGCAGCCAGCAGTGCGGCACAGGTTGATTGCCGCAGTTAACGAAGCGGTCGCGGATGCGAATCGTCGGTTCGCCGAGCGTGCTGCTGATGGTCCGGCGAAGCTCGACGTTCGGCCCGAAGACGCGAGCGGTACGGACCAAACCGGTAATGCTCATATCGAGCTTGCCGGTTGGCAGGTCGGGATTGACGATCGACTCGATGATCGCCCGGCTGTGCGAGTGCGTGCCATGCAGACCGTAGTCGTGGCCCTCCTCGGAGAACGGGGCGCCCGTGTTCAGCGGACCGCAACTGACGACCAGCCCGCCATAGAATCCGCGGAGCCAGTCCATGCCGCGGTTGTACGCATGAGACGGGGCGTTGGTGCCGGTCAGGGACAGCCAAGTCAGCGACTGGTTCATGTATTCGGCGTCGGCGATGTCCAGGCCGCGATCGATGACCACTTTGTAGCGCAGCCCGCCGCCGGTATTGACCCAGGCGATCCGAACATCGCGCCCGGGACCATTGTCCAGAACCGAAGTCTCGATCCCCCCCAGTTGCAGCACATTCATTACCGGGACGTCAGCGTACTTGCCCGCAGCGGTCGTCTTCTTGGCCATGATCATCTTCCTCCTATCTCATGATCTCATTGCCTGCTCAGGAGCCTTTGGCGGTTCGCGACATTCTACCGGGCACGTCGGCAGGCGGAAACAGCCAGTCACATCGCACGAAACCCTGGTTTGTGGGCTGACAGACAGGCGTCATTCGGCACGGCCGTTCGCCGGACCGGCAACGCGGCGCAACACGGCACCATCCGGCTCAGCGGTTGGCGTACCGGGCGGCCACAGTCCCCTTCCAGACCAGAACGACGTCGAGAAGCAACCATGCTGCAACGGGCATGCACCAGAAGAAGAACTCCAGCGGGTCGTTGTGGATAAGGAGAACGCGCTGCATGGCGAGAAAGACGTCCATGGATTCCACGTAAAACGTCAGGATTGTCCACCCGCAGCCGAACAGGAGCCACAGGATCGTCAGAAGGCCAAGATGGGCCTGCATCTGCATCGCAGCCGGAAGCAGGTTGCGGTTGTTCTGCCAGGACAGGATCCACCCCACGATAGCGGCGATCAACAGCGTCGCGCCGACCACGCTGACGGCCGAGGAGATGCCTGCCAAAGGGGCAGCAACGGTGAAGAATTCCTTGCCGACAATCAAGGAGAAGTCGTCGTCGGAATTCCTGAAATGAATCCATAGAGACGCACAGAAAGCCGCGCTTGCGGCCAGGATACCAACCAGCAGGGGTGCCGCCAGGTTCCATCGGTACCGCCGCGACGGCTGGTTGATCTGGATCAGCCGCCCGAATTGACAAGGCCGCCGCATGGCCTCGATGCTGCTCTTCCACCATGCGGCAAACCAATGTTCCTTCGTTGAACGGTCCAGTGGTGTGCCTGGTCGGACGTCCGGCCCCAGGGAGTCAATAGCCGGCGTGCCACATTCCGGGCACCTGCCGTCAAGGGCAGAGCCGGTCAGGTTGTAGCCGCAGAACTCGCACGTCGGAGGACGCACGATCGAAGGCAACTTGCGTGGCGCGCCGATCGCCCGCAGCAGAGACCACAGCACCCAGACAACACCCGCAATGCAGGTCCAGCCTATGATTTCCGCCGAGTTGCGAACGATGAAAGGCCGTGTGCTTTCGTACTCCCGCAACGTCTGCAGCCACCGCTTGTTGTACGAGCTGATCTGGAGTGTGTATTCGGCTTGTGCCGCCTGGTAATCCTTCATGGCCTGGGAATCGGGCGCGGCACCGGCTGGATAGGTCGGCGGAGTGGGAAACGTGAAACTGGGGTACGGGTGCCGAGCCTCGAAGCTGCGAGCCGCCGCGGAGATCGGGACGATCATCAGCCCAATCAACAAAATGAGCGGAACCGCCTGCGTCGAGAGCAGCCAGGTGTGCCGCAGGGCATGGGCGTAGCTGCAGCGCAACGGTTCGTCGCCGGCGCCCCAAGGTGTCAGGATGAACGCCGCCGCGAGGAAACCGAGTTCAATGAAGCCTGCCGTGATACCAGTCACCACGGCGGCGATGTCGGGGTGATCCATCCAGAAGAGCCCGAAATCCGCCCATGGGCTCCAACTGTCGCCGGAAGCCGTGGATTCAAGATCGATCATCAACATACAGGTCACGAAAGCAGCGAGTGCGCCGAGAAGATGAACCGTGAAGCACGACCAGAGGGGCATCCTGGCGACCACGGGCGCCCACTTGGCCGGTCTTAGCCACGGCGCCACGGTCGCCAGAAGCGACCCACGCGGTCCGGTATCGGCGACGGAATGCATCGACGGCACGTCGGTTGTCGCGGTCTCCGGGGTCGAGTCCGTCTGCACTCTTACAGTCATGGGCCGTCACACCTCGTGAATGCCGGGCGATCTTCAACTGCCCCAGGCAATCACCGATTCGCGTACCGCGCCGCGGCCGTTCCTTTCACAACAAGAACGAAGTTCACAACAACACCGGCCGCGCAGGGCAAGAACCAACACAGGAATCCCAGCAGAGCACCGTCGATTGACAGGGTGTCTCCCATCGACCGGAAGGCCCCTTCCATCGCCAGGAGAGTACAGCACACGAGCCAGACCCAGACGAGCACCGCCCATACCAGCCAGAAGCCGCCGAGATAGCATTGCATCTGCATGGCGGCGGGGTGCAGATTGCGCCCATGACATCTGGAGAGCACTCCCCCGACGACCGCCGCGATGAGCAGCGCCATGATGAGGACGGCTGCCGCGCTTGCTGCGCCGAAGACCGGCGCCGCCAGCAG
>ERZ795050.1970-NODE-1970-length-24326-cov-10.113798_pt1 | contig 24326 bp, 19 predicted proteins | sample MGYA00375134_ERZ795050 | MGnify/ENA primary metagenome ERZ795050 (study PRJEB30179, sample SAMN05720221) | activated sludge metagenome | isolation source: Anaerobic digester | place: Japan | collected 2015-05-26 ... | reverse complement strand
TGCCCGGCAATTGTTTTTATTTTTTGCACAAATTGAGGATTATATGGAAAAGATTCTATAAGAAATCCGCTCTTATCTTTTTTAATTGTAATCATTTTTTACCATATCATAGTATGATATATAAAAAAATTTCAGAAAATTAAGAGTTTACATTTTTTTAATATACATTCGTTAATGCTGTCACTTTTATATCACTATCACATTTTTTTGTCAACTTTAATTTCCCATTGAAACTTTATGTTAACCCCTTTTTCATAGCGTGCTTTCAAGTTCTCTCCGGGAGGAATGAGATTAACATGTTATTATCAAAATCAAAATTTATGCTTGTATTTTTTTTTTGATCATCTATAAAAAATTGATAAGCGCATAATGCTTACGTTTACCGTGCTGTAATAAAAATTGTATAATAGTTAATTTCATGAAATTATTTATACACCTTAATCATAACTATCATAATCACATCTAAACAATATGTGCAGTAGCAAAGAAACTCTTAATAGTAAACAGTTAGTATCATAATGAAATCACTTTCATTACTTGTTAAGCCGGTATCGTATCTGTGCAACCTTCATTGTACCTATTGCTTTTACAAGCGGGTTGATGCACTATATCCTCAAACAACTATAATGTCGCAGGAAGTGTTGTGCAGGTTAATAATTTCAGCAACTAATACCGGTGCCGACTTTATCTCGTTTTGCTGGCAGGGTGGTGAGCCAGCATTAGCAGGACTTGATTTTTTCAGGGCGATAGTTACCTTACAGAATAACTATCGTAAGCAACATCAGGTTATTGAAAATTCAATTCAGACTAATGGCGTCTTGATTGATGAAAAGTGGTGTAGTTTTTTGCAGGAGAATAACTTTCTGGTGGGGATAAGTCTGGATGGACCAGAAGAAATCCACAATAACTATCGCCATACCAATGCTGGCAGTGGAACTTTTGAAAAGGTGATGCAGTCAATAACATTGATGAATGAGCACAGGGTTCATTATAATATTCTGACGGTACTGAATGATATAAATATTCACCATGCAAAACAGGTATACAGGTTTTTCCGTGAAAACAATTTTGCATATCTACAGTTTATACCATGTTTTGAACATGATGACAATGGTGCTCTGCTGCCGTATAGCGTTACGGGTTTGCAACTTGGAAGGTTTTACTGTGATCTTTTTAATGAGTGGTATCGGGATGGGTTTCCGTATGTTTCCATCAGGCTTTTTCAGGATTTGCTTATGTATTCGTATGAAGGGGTAAAAGCATCCTGTTGCTGGCTGCCATGCTGTGATTCGTATATGGTGGTGGAGCATAATGGTGATTGTTATCCGTGTGATTTTTTTGTGTATCCGCAGTGGAAGTTAGGTAATATCATGAGCCACAGTATACTGGATATATTAGGGAGTCCTATTCGGAATGCATTCAGCATGGTAAAACAAAACATGGCAGATGAATGCAATGAGTGTTCCATAAAAGATTTTTGCATGGGCGATTGTTCTCGCTACAGACATGGCAGTACCATGAATGCAATGAATGCTTTAAATAAAAGTGAATATTGCACTGCATGGAAAGTGGTGTATGAACACTTTCAACGCTCTGAAGGTGAATTGCAACAACGAATTAGAAGGTTGCAAAAATCTCTCCAATCCGGTTCGTTCTTTAATACATAGCGCAATAATACCAGCCCATGTGGTTCGGGGATAAAATTTAAAAAATGCTGTGGCAGAGCACCACTGGCTTTGTGATACAAATATATTTTTTATGATAATGTGCTGCATGGTCGCGTTTCATTTGTTTCAGATGAGCAATAAAGGAAAGTCTCAAAGGAAAAAATTCTGGATGGCTCCGGCGCATGGAGCCTCGTTTTCGCATGTAAAAAAAAAATAAGAATTAGTTTCTTTAAGTCAAAGGATAGTGATACATGGAAGAGGATAACAAGAGTATTGAAAGAAAAAGCATTGAAACCGGGTATCGATTCTTTTTTTTGAAAAAAAACTAAAAAATAATGAAAATAGTTAAAAATAGATAAAAAGATAACATATTTATAAATAATAACAAATAAAACCGTATATTAATCTATAACAACATATAATCATATTCATGTTTTCTACCTACGGTGACGAAAAGTCGAGCAGGGATAAGTGTCTTCTGACATTGTTCTTTGAAAACACCTTTTGGGGTAGTGGTTTGATATCAACAATGAAGGTTTGATCCTTTGTGGTTCTGGTCTTGTATTTGCCCAGATACAAGCCTGGAACATAGCAGCATTACAAATGCTGCTAACACATTACATTGCGCTGTCTGCCCGGTGCTATGTAATATATGGCAGGGAAGCCAAATCTTATGTGCAAAGGAGTGTAAAATGATTATCAACCACAACATGAGTGCTGTGAATGCAAACAGAACTCTGAAGTTCACGCAATGGAGTGTGAACAGGAGCATGGAGAAGCTGTCGTCTGGCGAACGTATAAATAGAGCTGGCGATGATGCTTCTGGACTGGCAGTGTCTGAAAAGATGCGCACCCAGATACAGGGTTTGAGGCAGGCAGAACGGAATACCGAAGATGGTATGTCGTTTGTGCAGACTGCAGAAGGGTATCTGGCACAGACTGCCCAGATAATTCAGAGAATAAGGGTTCTGGCGGTTCAGGCTGCCAATGGCATCTATACCAATGCAGACCGTCAGCTTATTCAGGTTGAAGTGTCTGCCCTGGTTGATGAGGTTGACCGTATTGCATCTCAGGCAGAATTCAACAGGTTTAAAATATTAACTGGTGAATTCTCCAAAGTTAATCCAAAGTCAAGTATGTGGTTCCACATGGGTCCTAATGCTAATCAACGCGTGAGGGTATTCATTGGAACAATGACTGCTCAGGCTTTCAGGATGAAAGATGCAACCGGTAAAGTTGCTATTACCTTAACGTCACCAGGTGGAGCAAATGCTTCCATTGGTATCATGGATGCAGCATTGCAAAAGCTCTCAAAACAGCGTGCAGATTTAGGTGCTTATTACAACAGGCTTGAGCATACTGCTAAAGGGCTTATGACAGCCTATGAAAATGTGCAGGCATCAGAATCCCGTATACGGGATACTGATATGGCTGAGGAGATGGTGGATTTTACCAAGAATACGGTACTTGTGCAGTCAGGCACTGCAATGCTGGCACAGGCTAATTTACAACCCCAATCGGTGTTACGATTACTTGTGTAGCTTAGTAGACACGTTATGGTTCTTTGAAAACATTTGTGATGATTCTCACTCTCCCTGGACTGTTTTCCCGGGGCTGTCCTTTCAATTCGGCTGCTTGTTCTGGCGGCCGGTGATGAAGGGAGGGCGTCACCGGCTGCCAGAGATATGGTGGCCGATGATGTCTGGATGATGGGCAGTCCGGGCAACATGGGGAGTAAACCCCTGGTCTAAAAATGACCATACATGTTCATGATGAACATGTTTAAAAACCTGAGATATCTCAACATAAACAGTGGGATATCCTGTTAAAGTTCAAGGGAGGGAGAGTCTATGAGAATCAATCACAACTTAAGCGCTATATTTGCTAACAGGCAGCTTAAGATCGTATCATCGCGAATGGATAAATCCATTGAGCGGTTAGCATCCGGCCAGCAGATTAACAGGGCTGGGGATGATGCTTCAGGGCTTGCTGTGTCTGAAAAGATGAGGACACAGATTAATGGTTTGTTCCAGGCTGGACGAAATGCTGAAAATGGGCTTTCGTTTATTCAGGTTGCTGAAGGGTCTCTCCAGCAGATTAATGATATTCTGCAAAGGATCAGGATGCTTTCTGTACAGGCCGCACATGGTATTTATTCAAATTCCGACCGTGCACAAATTCAGGTTGAGGTTTCACAACTGATAGACGAAATCGACAGGATTTCAACATCAGCAGAATTCAATCGGATGAAGATGCTAACAGGCATTTATGCACGAAATTCGCGAACAGGAAGTATATTCTTCCATGTAGGACCAAACCAGGGACAAAGGATTAGAGCTTATATTACTACTATGAGTGCCAAAGCTTTAAACCTTTATGATGGTAATCGAAAGCGTTCAATTTCCACTGTTGGTCAGGCAAACGCCATGATAGGGTATATCGATGCAGCACTGGATAAGCTGAATCGACAAAGGGCAGACCTTGGTGGCTACTACAACAGGATGGAAAATACCATCTATGCTCTGGCAATGTCCTATGAAAATATGTTAGCTGCCGATGCCCGTATCAGGGATGCGGATATGGCTGCTGAGATGGTTGAGTTTACAAAGGACCAGATCCTTGTCCAGAGTGGTGTTGCGATGCTGGCTCAGGCTAATTTTAAGCCACAGTTAGTATTGCATTTATTGGGATGAGGGTATTACCCGGTTTTCGCAGTGCCAGCCGGATTTTGCCCTCTCCATAAAAGAGGAGAGGGCAACAATTTTTCACAAGGATGTTATCATGTACCTACAAGGAGGTATTAACTATGGATATAAGTAAAGTTACAGGTAATATGTCTGTTAACACCTTTAAGGTGAAGCAGCAAGAGTATAAAAATGAAGAGAAAAGGCTATACGAAGAATCTAAATTTACACGGGAAAATTTAGATGATGCTGTGGAAATGCTCAATGCTACAGCAAAAGTTATAAATAACCGTATAGCCTTTTCGGTGGATGAAAAAACCGACAGAGTAGTTATGCGTGTAGTAGATGTAGATAACAACGAAATAATCAGAGAGATTCCACCCAAGGAAATGATCAGATTAGCTGCTCAGATTAAAGATATGATAGGCATGTTTGTAGATGAATCAAGATAGTATTACCATAATATGTCACTTTAGTGATTGATGATTTTTGCCGATAATGTATTGAAATAGTATGGGTATGGATATATCTTTACTATTATCTTACATGAAGGGATACATGTATGCCAGTCACTTTAGGCGGCGTAGCATCAGGGATGGATACTGACCAGATTATTCAAAAGCTGGTTGAGGTAGAAGCAAGGCCAATACTGCAGTGGCAGGAAGAAAAAGACCGATACTCCCTCCGTAAGGAAGCTTTGCGCCAATTGCAAACCAAGCTTACCACCTTGAATACTGCAACCAAAGATTTATATGGATTTAGATCCCCTTTTAAGGAAAAGGGTGTACGCATTTCGGATCCTGAGGTGCTGCAGGCACAGGCTTCACGGTTTGCTGAAAATGGAACTCATACGCTGGAAGTTGTTAATTTAGCATCAACCCAGAAAATATCAACTGACCAGATTAAAGAAGATGAAATCTTGCCACCCGGGACTTTCAGTATAGAAGTTGATGGTAATTCATATACTATCAAATTCCGTGGTGGTAATTTAAAATCGTTGAGTGATAAGATAAATGAAATTGCTTCAAGTGTTGTATCGGCAACAACAATCAGAACGGTTGATGATAAAGGTATTTTAAGCATTGAATCTAAGATATCAGGGAAAAAAGGTGAGTTAAAACTAAGAGGTGACGAAGAGTATTTAAAAAAGATAGGATTGGTAAAAGGCGAAAAAGGTGCAGAAAAAGAATTTCAAAAAATTATTTTTGATACCAAGTATTTTACGGCTTATACTGGCGAAAAACCAATTGAAGATGAAGATGGCGTTTTATCGGTTGATAAAGAAGGTAAATCAGTTATTATTGATGCTAAATTGTGGCGCGAGTACATCCTTCCTGTTGAATATCAGACAAAAAAACAATCTGTATTAGAAGTCAATGTAACCTATTCAAAAGAAAAATCAGAAGAAGAAGTTATACCGTACCGGTTAGAAGTTGGGCCTGATGAAACTACTGTTATTAAAGGGATAGAACTTAAAGGATATAATGTATCACGCGAAAGACCGCTTGAGAAAAAACAAAAAAAAGAAATTGCCGATATAATAGGTGTAGGAGTTATTTCCGTTGAAGATGGGAAACGCTCTGAGAGGATATATCCAATTGATGCAAACAAACAGGGTAAAATTGAAATACCAATAGGACAGGACTTCGCAGAAAAAAAAATAACAAAGATACTATTTTATTGCAATGATGGCAAGGCAATTTTTCAGGATGCAGCATTAGTTACTGAAACAAAAGGTGAAGGTATTCTTGAGCCAAAAAATATCATCACACAGGCCGATGATGCAAAATTAAAATTAAATGGCATAGAGATAGTACGGCAAAAAAATTCCGGCATAGATGATGTGCTAAAAGGTGTAACAATCAATTTAATGAAACCATCGACCAAACCATTAACAATAACTATCAAACAAAATACCGAAGCAGCAATTGAAAAAATTAAAAAATTTGTGGAAGCGTATAATGATTATTTAACATTTAACAATGAACTGACAAAGGCTGTTAAAAGTGATAAATTAGGCGATTATCAGAAGGATAAATATAAAAATGGAATTTTTATGGGTGATATGTCGTTAATGCGATTGCAAAACGCGTTGAAAACTGCAGTAACTGAAGCATATCCATCAAATGTTGAAAAGCCTGTTAAGATGTTATATCAGATGGGTGTTTCTACAGGTGAAATTAATGCAAAATGGGAAACAATTAAAGAAGGTAAACTCATTATTGATGAAGCAAAGCTTGTTGAAATTTTATCAGAGAATCCCGAAGGTGTTCAGGAATTTTTTGGTTCGGATAATGATGGGGATAATCGTATTGATAATGGATTTGCTTACAGCATTGAAGGTATTCTTGATCCATATGTCAGTGCAGGGAAAAATATTATTGTTTCAAAGATGGATTTAGAGGATGCGTCAATTAAAGCTACCAATAATAGAATTGAACGGAAGCAGGAGCATCTAAAAACGTATGAACAAAAATTACGACAAAAATTTGCTTCTATGGAAAAAGCCATATCGGGATCAAAAGCACAAAGTAACTGGCTTGATATGCAGATGAAAAATCTACCCAAAGACAATGATAATAAGTGACATGAGGTACACTATGCAACTTTTAATTAATGATCATCCTGTTGATTTTGCTGTAGAAAAAGAAACCACAGTTAAAGATATAATGGGTTCAATACTCAATTGGGCATCAGAACGAAGCCTTGTTTTTTCGGGAGCGATAGTTGATGGGACAGTATATCAACTGGATAATGCACCGGATATTTCCATAGAAAAAGTTAATAATATAAATTGTTATGTACAGTCGGTGAGTGATATTGTTATCGACTCTATAAAAGAAGGTATTGCATACTGTAATAGGGCATGTCAGCATTTAGAAAATAAAAGCAATACATCATTGTCCGCCGATGAATTGCTTCAGTTGCAAAATGGTTTTGAATGGATTGTATCGGTATTACAATCGGTGTTGCACATGCTGGGTTTAGAAAGGGATGATTTACGATTTAAGGATATGACGGTGCAGGAATTCATTGGGTCAGTATATTCATTTGGACATAACATTTCCAGTAGCACCGATATAAATTTGCTTACCACAGCTAACAATATTTTACATGATACCATGACGCTTTTCAGAGTTTTGCTATGCAGTGATGCTTTAAAAAGTCTGGTAGTACAGAGTGTTGATTCCCCGGATGTACTTTTTCAAACAATGGTTGACCTTAAAGGAATGGTAGGAAAGCAGGTTAAAAATTTAGAAGAAATTGCCGGATTATATCAAAAAGGCAATGATAGCGAAGCACTTGAAATTATCCATACACTTGTTGATTTTTTATATCTTTACATGCGAACATGTTATCAGGTTTCACCGGTATTTAATATCAATATTGCCGAATTTATATATAATGGACAATCGCTGGAAGAGCTTAATATAAAAATTCAGGACATGCTTACTGAGATTGTCTCCGTTATGGAAAACAATGATGTGGTGAGCCTTACTGATATACTGGAATATGAGTTGAAACCACTGATTAACGAAATTGATCATTACATCGATATTCTATTGCAAAATATAAAATCATAAAGGCTACCCCTATATGGGTGCACTATTATAGCAATGAATAATCCCAATTATTAAAACCCTGGTATGGGTGATAGTATACTATAAAAATTGTAAGTTAACGAGCAGATTTTGAAATCAAACCTGGTATGGCACTGAGATAGTATGTTATTCTGGAAACATGGCATGTCATTCTGAACAAAGTGAAGAATCTCGGTGTTTTATGAAACGAATAGATTCTTAAAAACTACGTTCCTCAGAATGACAAAATGGTGGAGAAATTCTTTGGTTGCTTTTCTATTCATAGTAATATTGATGAATAATTTTATCTTTCTTTGAGGAGTAATGCGTTGGGAAAAAAGAAATTATGGGGCGGGCGTTTTTCTAATGCACCATCAAAAGCAGCAGAGGAAATTGCAACATCGCTCCACTATGATATGAGATTATATAAACATGACATTCGTGGCTCATTAGCCCATGCAAAAATGTTATGCAAGCAAAAAATTATATCACAAAAAGATTGTGATGACATACAAAAGGGGCTTTCCATCATTGAACAGGAGATTGAAAACGGAAAATTCCCATTCAATGAAACGCTTGAAGATATACACATGAATATTGAAGCACGCCTGACTGAGCTCATTGGTGATGCGGGAAAACGTTTGCATACGGCACGCTCACGGAATGACCAGGTCATCACTGATGTGCGGTTATATCTTAAAGATGAGATGTATGAAATAAAAAAACTGTTAATTCAATTAATAGTTACTATCGTACAAAAAGCAGAAGAAACAAAACATATTGTTATGCCGGGATATACACATTTGCAGATTGCACAACCTGTCAGGATGGCTCATCATCTGCTGGCATATGCATGGGCAATGCTTCGCGATGTACAGCGGCTTGAATTTGCTTATGTGCAAACGGATGAACTTCCTCTGGGGAGCGGAGCGCTGGCAGGGGTTAATTATACTACTGACCGACAGTTCCTGGCAGATGAGCTTCATTTCGGAGCTATCGCTCATAATTCAATGGATGCAGTAAGCAATCGTGATTTTATTGCTGATTTTTTATATTTTTCATCAATAATGGGGATGCATTGTTCACGGTTAGCGGAAGACATCATTTTGTGGTCAACTGCTGAGTTTAATTTTATAACATTATCTGACAGCGTTACTACCGGCTCTTCAATAATGCCTCAGAAACGCAATCCTGATGTTGCTGAGCTGGTTCGTGGAAAAACAGGCAGGTTGTATGGCAATTTGATTACTCTGCTTACGCTACTAAAGGGTTTGCCCATGACCTATAACCGCGATTTGCAGGAGGACAAGGAGCCATTGTTTGATGCCATTGATACGGTAAAGCTTATTGCCAGCGGTATGAATGAGGTGATAACCACCATGCATGTTAATGGAGAAGTAGCACGTAAGGCAATCTATAAAAATTTTTCTACAGCTACCGATATTGCAGATTATCTGGTCATGAAAGGCACACCTTTTAGACAGGCGCATGAGATAGTAGGTTCAATAGTTAAATATTGTGAACAACATAATGTGGATTTCTTTACATTGCCACTTGAAGCATTAAAAAAGTTTTCTGAGCAATTTGACAATGATATTTATGATTATATCAATCCTGAAAAATCAACAGAACGAAAGCAATCGTATGGCAGTACCTCGCTAAAAAGTGTTGAACATCAAATCATGGTAATCCGGGAAAAACTGCATGAATGTGGTTATTGACAGTGTAACAGGATTAGATATAGTACACCCATTTACAGTTTCAATGAGAATACTCTGTGCACTGGTTGCAGGTTTTATTATTGGCTTTGAACGTGAACGAAATTATCAGCCGGCAGGATTGCGCACACATATGGTATTGTCACTGGGCGCATGTACTGTCATGATCCTGTCATATTTTATTCCTTATGCTTATTCACCGCAAAACGCTGATCCTGCACGACTGTCGGCTCAGGTTATAAGCGGCATTGGCTTTTTAGGTGCAGGAGCCATTTTTAAATATGGATTCAACATTAAGGGGCTTACCACTGCCGCTACAATATGGACAACATCAGGCATTGGCATGGTTTTTGGTGCCGGTTTTTATTTTTTAGGAGTGATAGCCACCCTGTTTTTGGTAATAACATTACAACTGTTTGAAAAGGTTGAAATGTGGCTTGTTGAGCAAAAAAAGACAAGGATTTTGCAGGTAACGTATTATTCAGATGCTATAAGTGGCAAAGAGATCCTTACAGCTATAAAAAAACATACCGGTGATATAGATGTGCGCCAGGTTTCGGTAACAGAAGATGTTGAAAATAAAACGTCGGATTTTGTGGTAAACTGCCGAATAGATGAAGATTTTAGCCTGCGGTTACTGTTCGATGAGATAAAACAGTTAGGACATATCAAAAAGATAAAAATAGATTAAAATATACAATTATACAATTAATCCATAGTTTGCAAATAACTATAATTCTTGCTGGTAATGTCCTTATAGATAGTTACCTTAGAAAAGATTTAATCGAATGAGGTAAATAGGGATTTTGTAATTGTTTTCTGTAAATTTCAAATTGTACTACAGATTATGAATATCGTGGATTCTTCCGGGTGGACTCATGATGTTCATTTCAAGGATTTACCCAATGTAAACTATTTTGAAAAAAAGAAATAAGATTTTATATACTACTGCATGCTGTATCAGTGATAAAGATTATTGTTAATTATTGCCTGTGCTATAGCAATATCTTCAGTTGTTGTGATTTTAATGTTGTGATAATAATTACCGGTGATAGCTTTGACAGGATGTCCGGCAATCAAAACCAATGAAATATCATCAGTAGCGTCATTAATAGAATGTGCAAGTGCTTTTTTATGAGCATCCATGATTAGAGAATAATAAAAGCATTGTGGCGTTTGTGCTGCACAGATTGCATGTCGAGGTAAAACTTCTACCACGCTGTCATCTTTTATCATGGCAATAGTTTCCTTGACCGGTGTGTAGATACCGCAGGCGCCGTATTGCACTGTAGTATTAATGCAGTTCTGAATCATGGTTTGTGTAATAAAAGGGCGTGCAGCATCATGAATGAGCACAATATCGTTATCATTGCATTGAAGTGAACAGAGCGCATTATAGCAGGATTGCTGCCGGGTTTTACCTCCATTGGTTATTATGACAGTGGTTTGAATATTGTAATCGCACAAAAGTGACTGGAGTGTTTTGTGATAGTCAGGATGAATGGCTATAATAATAGCATCAAACAGCGAAGATGTATAAAAGGTTTCTATTGCCCATATAATAATTGGTTTGTCATTCAGTGCCAAAAATTGTTTTGGGACAGCACTATCCATCCGCTGTCCCAGTCCCCCGGCTAATATAATTGCATAGTGTTTCATTGTTGTTCCCAGATGCGTTTTGCCAGTGATGCAACCCGCTTTCCCAGTGCTGCAGCATTCTTTTTTGTCTTCTCGTCAGGCGAACCAGTGCATGATACTCCATAATGACCGGTTGCTTCCATGGGATCGCCAACTATTATCATCCCATAGATGAGCATTGCCTGCAGTATTGAAAGCAGTGTTGTCTCTTTCCCTCCAGATGGATCACTTGATGTAGCAAATGCCGCTCCAATCTTATTTTCCATTTTTCTTCGGATAATGACATATTCATCAAAAAGATGTTTTAACTCGGCTGCCATTGTTCCAAAATAAACAGGTGAACCGGCTATAATACCATGGGAATTTAAAAAATCATCTTTGGTAACCTCGCTGGTTGAACGCACTATAGCCTGTGCATTCTCAACCTGTTTTACTCCTTCGGCAATGGCTTTTGCAAGTTCATGAGTGTTTCCTGAACGTGAGTAATACAATATCAAAACCTGCACCATGTTATACCTCGTATAATACTGTAATGAAATACAATTATTGGAAATTAATTTACTGTATATGATTTATACTATATAAATAATAATAGTATTTTTAATTTTGTCAACAGTTACCTGTGTTTTTTTTGCGATAGTTACTGTAAAATTTAGCTTGTCAGCTACTATTATAGATGTTTATATAGCTTTTCAGTGTCATTACAAACACTATCACACCTGCAATGCAAGTATGTTTTACAGTGTGTATGTGCACATACAATTGTTATCGAATGAGAAAAATAACTATGAGCTATCAAACAATGATATCACAAAGGGCAAATGAATTTACATCCTTTATAGTAATGGATGTGATGGCAAAGGCAGAAGAATTGGAGCGCAAAGGCGAACATGTTATCCATCTTGAGGTTGGTGAGCCTGATTTTCAAACACCGGAGGTGATTGAACAGGCTGCAATTGAAGCATTAAAAAAACAAAAAACAAAATATACCCATGCGCTGGGTTTGCTGGAATTGCGTGAGGCAATCAGTGAATACTATTATAATGAGTATAATGTTTCTATTTCGCCTGACCGGATACTGGTTACTACCGGAACGTCACCTGCTTTACTTTTTGTAATGTTAGCCATGCTCAATCATGGTGAAGATATTATAGTATCAAATCCGCGTTATCCCTGTTATCAAAATTTTATTAAAGCAGCCGGAGGAAGGGTAAATGAAATAGTCACTTACCCTGAAGAAGGATTTCAATACAGGCCTGAAGATATTAACAGGGCTATAACAACAAAAACAAAAGCTATCATGATAAATTCGCCATGCAATCCAACAGGGATTGTAATGGATGAGCATGCATTGAAAAATATTGCACAGTTTCAAAATCAGTTTATCATATCCGATGAGATTTATCACGGACTTGTCTATAACAATAAAGCACATTCAATATTGGAGTTTACCAATAAAGCGTTTGTTATTAATGGATTTTCCAAGCTGTATGCCATGACAGGATGGCGTTTAGGTTACTGTATATTTCCTCCAGAATTTACCATGGTTATGCAGCGCATACATCAAAACTTTATGATATCGGCAAACAACTTTATTCAATGGGCAGGAATAGCTGCATTGAAGTATGCTAAAAATGATGTTAAAGCCATGCAAACTATTTATAATGAGCGAAGGCAGTATATGATACAGGGTTTAAAAAGGCTGGGCTTTATAGTCCATGTTGAACCAACGGGCGCGTTTTATGTTTTTGCTGATGCTCGTACATTTTGCAGTGATTCATATAGTGAAGCATTTAACATAATTGAAACGGTGAAAGTTGGTGTTACTCCCGGCATTGATTTTGGTAGTGCAGGCGAGGGCTTTTTACGTTTTTCTTATGCAACATCTATCGAAAATATTGAAGAAGGATTAAAAAGGATAGAACAATATTTAAAAAACAGGTAATGCTGATCATTGATGCTGACAGTTTATTTTTTTAATTGCTCAATATATTTACAGTAACTATCGCATAGAAAATTTTTAATTATGAAATGACAGCACTGCGGTGAGATGTGATTAAAAAAAATTTTTAAGCAGGCGATACACGATATACTATACAATATATATACTGCCTCTATGTAAACAGTGCTTTAAATTCATCTATGCTGGTTTTGCCTTCCATAACATTGCGGGCAAGTTTAATGATGTTCATATCGCCAATAACAATGCTGGCAACCGGAGTTTTTTCTTTATACAAAAATTTTACATATCGTGATGTATCTCTTTGTGAAAGCACTGTGCAGTCTTTGCGGGTAAAATCACCAGCCGAATAGAGATCAATACCAGTAATTTTTAATACTACCGATAGCAGCGTGCCGTTATATTCATTGTTAACGCCAGCCATATTGAGCCCTGCTAATTTACCCTGTTCGCGTGATGCAGTCCATATCCCATAGCATATCCCGTTATGCTCGCTGGGATCACCAGCAGCAAAAATATATGGATCGGATGTTTGCAGATAGTTATTGATGATAATTCCACGGTTTACAGTAAGCCCTGCATTCTTAGCTAAATCAGTTCTTGCCTTAATACCCATTGAGAATATGACCGTGCCTGCATCAATAGTTCTTCCCGATGTACAGTGCAGTGTTAGCCCGTGTTCATTTTTATTGATTGAAGCAATCGATTCTGATACAATAAATTGCAAACCTTTTTGTTCCAGTAACTGTTTGATAATAGCAGCACCTTCATGGTCCAACTGTTTGGGAAGCAATCTGTCATAAAATTCAATGACGGTGACATTACAGTTGCGTTTGCACAGGCTATGTGCTGTTTCCAATCCTAAAAGTCCGCCGCCAACTACAACAACATCTTTATTTGCGGCATTATCAATATGTGATAGTATAGCATCAGCATCTTCAATCTCACGGAGGGTAAACACACCGTTAAGGTTGTTTCCGGTAATATCAGGTATAGCAGGGTAAGCGCCGGTTGCAATACACAGCTTATCATAGTGCATGTCAGCGCCGTTGTGCAATTGAATAGTTTTTTTGTTTTTATCGATGGCTAAAACGTTAGTGGTAAATAGCAACTCTATGTGTTTTTCATCATATACCGCAGGCTTATAAATGTAAAGATTTTCAAGGTTAATAGTTCCGGACAGATATTCAATGAGGCGCGGGCGATAGTACATATAATGAGCTGATTGTGTGACAACAGTTATTTCTGATGAACTGTCCTGTGAACGTATTGCAAATGCAGCTTCAGTACCTGCAACGCCATTGCCAATAATACAGTAGTGCATGGTTTACCCCTTTCGTAACTATAGGTGACATTGTAAATAATATTCGAAGATGGTTTTCAAAGGATTCTATCCCTGCCAAATAATGAACATCAAACAATACATCTTTTTATCAGAAAAACAATACTATAGTGCAAAAATAGAATATTGTGTAATATTTTCAACCAAAAAATGATCATGGCATGGGTCAATTGATTTCACAATATAAAAAACAAAATCATATACCAAAGCAAAAACTATTGCACGAGTACTCGATGCCTGGCATATTGCTGCCCATTGTTAATGGAAATTATACAAAAGGAAACAATGCCCCCTCGCCTTGAGAAGGAGAGGGTCGGGGGTGAGGTCAACAACATCTATTATTGAAGATATTATCCATGGCTATGATTAAAATATTTCAACCATTGCACTGCCGCTTATTTTTTCAATGTGTGTATATGATTTATACAATGATTCATCAGGAAAATCAGGTTTTTTTTCATCTTCACCGTCGTTGTTGTAGTCACGCTCATCCCATTCAATTACGCCAACACGGTAAAAGTAAATACCAGGTGATGGGAGATTGGAGTGTATAAAATGTGAAGTTGATGGATTACCAAGTGTTGCATCCTGTTGAAAATATGATGAATTGCCAATATCATAGTAAGCACCAACTACAATCATTTCAGAAAACTCATCATTTGCATCTCTGGTCATATATATCTCATAGCCTGCAAATGAATCGTAATCAGGATGAGTATCCCATGATACCATGACTGAACCGCTGTCATAATAGGCATCGATGGAAAAATTTGCGCGGTTTGTTAGCTCAGCTTCTATTGAATCTGCTATATACGAGCAACCAATGCAGCTTACTAAAAACAATACTACTATTATTTTTGATAGTATGGATTGCATATTATAACCTGAATGAAGCGCTTCCTTCAATGATATATTTATCAACTGACTCTACCAGTTTTTCAAGTTCGTAGCTGTCGTTATAGCTACCTTTAAGAGTGAATGTAAAAAGCGGTGACGCAATATCCATCATGGCAAACCAGCCTGTCACGTTGTTGTTATTATGGTTGCTGTGGAAGCTAATAGCAGGATCATACCAGTGCGTTACACCCAGCCATACAAAGAAATCCCATCCGGGTTTATGTAAAAAATCATAGCCTGCTTTCATGGACCACATTTGTAGTACTGGTATGTCTATTGTTTCCAGTGTTCGCTTATCAATGAGGGTCTGGTCAACATGCTGTAGCTGAATGCTTGCTGCCATATAAAAGTTGTCAATATTTTTCCTGACAGTGGCATAGTATGAATACAGCGTTGCACTGTCACGGGAACTATCGCCCAACAATTTTTCATTTTTTACCCAGACCGGATCATAGTCCTCGTCATTATACTTTTTAAATTGTTTATACCCTATGATGATAGCAGGCATGTACTGTGGTGTTGTTTTTACAATGGAAATAAATTGAGTAATGTTTACACTGATATCGGTTGCTTCTAATTGATTGCTGGCTGCTGTTGATTCCCATGTTATTGCATTAAAAAGGGATAAACTGGTAAGAAGGCGTTTTGCAGTCTTTGATGGATCAAAGTTGTAATCCAGCGTGCCATCATCATTGGGTTCAATTTGCTGATTGAAGATAACCCCGCAGTGGATGGTGATATGAGGAACAATGATAAGCGTCAGGGCAGCGATGTCGTCAAAGAATTGTGAAAAGACATAATCAGAAGCTTTTTCGCTGCCTGCACTTCCACGACTAATTTCAACGGTTCGTGTTAATCCATAGTGATAGCCACATACAGAAAGTCCCAGTAAAACTGAATTTTTTTTCCAGGATTTTTTAATGGGTAAAGCTCCAGTTGCATTGGTTATATCAGTTTGTGGTGATTGCTGGTAATCGTTGGTTGTAACATCGCGGGGTGTATACACTGGTAATGCCAGCAACATGCTGGAAAAGGTTCGGACAAGTTTCATGGGGACCGCTTCGGTTTCACCGGTGCCGCGATTATATGCGTTAACATCAAAATCAAAAACCCAGTTAACATTGACATACGCATCAAAGTAGCAAAAATTATTTTGCATATTGTCCCAGCGTTGATAGAAGATGTGCTGTATTGTCTGGCTGCGGGATGCAGCATTATGCAATGTAGAAGCACTGTATACCTGCTGGGCATGCAGGGGCGATAGTAACTGTAAAATGAGATGGATGCTTATAAAAAAAATAACTATCATTTTATAAGCTTGCAGTTTGCCCCCCATGACAGAAACTACCGCAGTCATAGTGTTGATTGTTTTACGATGTATCAAAGCTAACTTCATACTATTATTGAGATAGTGCACTGTATTCATGTAACTAAAATCTTTCAATTTATAGAGAACGCATTGCTTCATCTGAAAGAGCAGTTGAAGAAGTACTCTCGCTTAAAATAAAAACCTTACTCGTTCAGAAACCTCCCAATTTTCATCTCCTCCTTGTCATTGCAATGTGGCTATTGTGTAAACTATCATTATAGGTTATATGAAATAAGTTATTGCAAGTAAAATATTGATATATCATTTTCGAAATATCAAAATAAAAACTTTTTTTAAATTTCAAGATATTTCTTTTGTAACAAAGCAGGTTGGCGACTCTACTACAATAGAATAAAAAGATAAAAAAATAATAGTTAATTGCCACTTTCACAATTTTATGAAATAAAATACTTTACAAAAAACATATGCCGTTTTACTTTTCGGCAAAGCTTTTATCGTTTAGTCCTTGAAAAGAAATATTTTATTTTATTTTAGTGTATAGTAAGCTGGAGGATATGATGCTAAAAGAATATGCTACCGAGAATGTACGTACTGTTGCCATAGTAGGTCATGGAAGTACTGGAAAATCTACATTATTTGATGCAATGTTGTTTGTTGGCGGACAAATTGATAAAATTGGTAAACCCGACGATGGTACACTTACATCGGATTATGATGATGAAGAAAAATCTCGTAAAATGTCAATACGCAGTGCATTGGGTTTTGTAGAGTTAGATGATACAAAGATAAATATTATTGATACGCCCGGAATGTCAGATTTTGTTGGCGAAGCACGTGCAGCATTGCAGGTAGCCGAAGCAGCTATTGTTGTGGTTGATGCCGTTGATGGTGTACAGATAGAAACAGAAAAAGTATGGCGTTACCTTGAATCAAAAAAAATTCCTCGAATTATATTTATTAATAAAATGGACAAAGAACGTGCAAACTTCAATACAATACTTGAAAATCTTAAATCGCATTTTAATGCTAAGTTTGCACCGCTTTGTATTCCTCTTGGTGAAGCAGATAAACACAGTGGTGTTGTTGATTTAATTGAAATGAAAGCTTTTGTGCCTAAACCTGATGGTAAATTTCAGGTATCTGATGTGCCGGCAGATTTAAAAAAAGCAGTAGATGATGCACGAACCAATGTAATGGAACTATCAGCAGAAGGTGATGATGCACTTATTGAAAAGTATCTTGAAGGTGAAGCATTAACCGAAGAAGAAATGGCAAGGGGGTTAAAAACTCTGGTGGCAAAAGCTCTGGTGTTTCCGGTAGTTTGTGGTTCTTCGCTCAAAGCTATTGGAGTTAAAAATCTTCTTAATGTAATAAAAAATTATGTACCAGCATGGGAATTAAATAAAAAAATTGAAGGCATCAATCCAAATAATAAAGAAGAAAAAGTAATTATTACTTCACATCCCGATGCTCCGTTTGCAGCAGTGGTGTGGAAAACATACATTGATCAGTATGCAGGGCGGTTTAATTATTGTAAAGTGATATCCGGTAAGTTATTGCCTGAAACTGAAGTATTGAATAGTACAAAAAATTATAAAGAACGTATTAATAAAATTTACACGATGATTGGCAATAAAACTGTTGATGTGTCAAAGGTGTTGCCGGGAGATATAGGCGTGGTGGTAAAACTGGATAGAACTGCTACCCTTGATACATTATGTGATCCAAAACAGGCGGTTATATTGCCTATCATACAGTTGCCTCATCCAGTGTTCTCGTATGCTGTACAGGCAGCCAAAAAGGGTGATGAAGATAAGATTGGTCAGATATTTTCCAGAATAACTGATGAAAATCCAACAATAACCTATGAGTATAACCCTGAAACACATCAGACCGTTTTATCGGGGATGGGCGAGATGCAGCTTGATATTATATTAAAATCTATCAAAGAAAAGAATAAAATAGATTTAATTACTTCTGAACCACGTATTGCTTACCGGGAAACAATCACAAAGAAAGCCGAAGCACAGTACAAACATAAAAAGCAAACGGGTGGACATGGGCAGTATGGCGAGGTATTTATCCGCGTTGCACCTTTAGAGCGGGGTAAAGGTTTTGAATTTATAGACAGTATTGTTGGCGGAGTCATTCCAAGAAATTTTATACCCGCTGTAGAAAAAGGATTGCGTGAGGGTATGGAACGAGGTGTGTTAGCACGATATCCTGTTGTTGATATATCAGTTGAATTATATTATGGCTCGTACCATGATGTTGATTCTTCTGAAATGTCATTTAAAATTGCTGCTATCCAGGCATTAAGAAAAGGACTTGAAGCAGCCGGACCAATTTTACTTGAACCAGTAATGGAAGTAGAGATATTTGTGGATAAAGAATACATGGGGGATATCCTTAATGATATCACCAGCCGCAGAGGCAGGGTCCTTGGTATGGGAAGTGCTGATGAAGATGGTAATTCGCCAATCTCGGTGGTTAAGGCTACTGTACCATTAGCTGAAATGTTGCGATATTCCATTGATCTGCGAGCAATGACCAGTGGCAAAGCTACATTTGAAATGCGCTTTTCGCACTATGATCCTATATCCGGAAAAATTGCTGAAAAAGTAATTGAAGAACGCAAAAAAGAGTTTGCTGAGGAAGAAGCAAACAAATAAAGAATGATTTACATAACTATTATAATCAAGCCACTGGTAGCAGGTGGCTTGTTTTATATTGACAGTCATTATCAATTACACTATATTGTAACTACATGAGTTATACTATATGTATGTAATGTCAAAAAGAACATTCCGTGACATGCATGGAAAAGTAAGTAGTTGTTGTCATTTAAAAGTAAAGCTGATAGTCATTTTACACCAATGGAACCTGTGCTGATTGAAGGTAAAGCAAAGAATCTCTTTAAGTCGTCAAGTTGAAGGTTACCATGAAAATTATAGTTTTTGAAGATTCTCGCTATAATGATTTTTATCCCTTTACCATGACTCGTCCTGTATGGGATTTGCGATGTGGCTTATTTACTATATGGCAGCGTTATTGCCGTTTCTATTCATCGGATACGTTCTATTTTTATACACGGCACTATCTACGCGATACTGCTGCTCATAATTATCCTGAGCTTGTTATCAACAGCCCGGCTGCTATTGCAAAATCTGAGACGGTGGTCTTTATCAATGCAAGGATTATATATCCGGAACTATCGCACATAAACAATAATACTGTTTATTATCATGGCGGCATACCTGTTCTGGCTAAGCTTACTAATATAGCTATCCCACAGTTTGCCACAACCGAAGATGTACAAATATTTTTACAGGATTTTCCTCATCAACATGAATACAGTGGATTATGTATCTCTTCAATATGGGAATTGGTTTCCAAAAATACAGAAATAATAAAACATGATTTTACATACGTTAAAGGTAATCAAACAACAAAATATGATGTAACAACTATTGGCGATAGTTCTCAATTAATTATAGAAGATGGTGTAACGATTGAACCGTATGTAGTTGTTGACTGTACTGAAGGTCCTGTGTATATTAAGAAAGGGTGCAGTATTAAAGCATTGAGTCGCATTGAAGGTCCCTGTGCAATTGATGAGCATACAACGCTATTGCAGGCGAAGGTGCGAGCAGGATGCAGCATTGGCCCATGGTGCCGTATTGGTGGTGAGGTTGAAGAAAGCATTTTTAGTGGATATGACAATAAATATCATGAAGGTTTTATTGGACATTCGTACATAGGTGAATGGGTAAATTTAGGTGCACTGACAACCAATAGCGATTTAAAAAACAACTATACCACGGTGATGATAAACAGGGGGGATGAAAAAATAGATACGGGTTTACTCAAAGTGGGATGTTTTATTGGTGATTTTACCATGACAGGAATAGGTACTTTAATCAATACCGGCAGCACAATGGGCCCGTGCTGTATGATTGTACAGAGCAGTGGGCTTACACCAAAGTTTATTCCACCATTTTGCTGGTATATTGGTGGCAAATTGGTTGATTTACCGTCTATGAACAGGCTATTTGAAACATGCAAAACAATGATGTCACGGAGAAATCACGATTTTGTTATCCACCATCAAAAGCTGTTGGAAAAGGTATATGAGCAAACAAAAGTTTTCAGGAAGGGGATTGGTAGATGGATCGCGCCGAAGTAAGATTTGATTTAATTGTACTGATATCATTTTTTATGCATATAATAATAATGATATCGTTTTTACTATTGCAGATGCGTTCGGGGGTGCTTTCAAAAAGTGCTGCAGACTCGTTGTTTAAAGGCAGGGATATTATTGTCAATATAAATCAAGATGATATTAAGGATGTAAATAAAAATACATTTTTGTCAGATAAAACATCAAAAGCGAAAGGTTACATTACAAAAGATAAAGGTGACAGATGGTTAAATAATTCATTAGATTTTAAGATGCAAAAAGGTGTGCGAAGGTTAGGGAAGGGTGGCATTGCCAGTGATGCTCAGACTAAAGATAAAGTTATGGTATCAACTGAAAATACAGAATACACTATAACTATTTTTAAAGAAGCTATGGGTGGAATACCTGAGTTTGAAGGTGACAGCGATTTTACAAGAATACCGGATAAATACAGTATTACACCAAAAAATGCATTGTTCTTTAGTAGTGATGGGTTTTTTTCATTTAATACACTAAAATTTAAACCTTTTGAATACTTTAAAAATATGAAAGATAAAGTAGCGGCTAACTGGCATCCGCCCCTTTTAGCCAATGCTGTTATTTATGGATATGACCCCATGACAGGGAGTTTTGCCCCTGGCAGAATGCGTATAATGGCAGTACCAACACAGGATGTAAAGCTATACTTTACTATGGATAGGAGTGGCAATGTGCTGGATATTGTACTGGTTGATTCATTAGGAAATAAAGCTATTGATGAATCATGTGTAGATGCTATACGGTTATCGCGCAATTTTGGTAAAGTACCGGAAGAAATAAAAGGCAGGATTATAGTCATCCCCTTTTTATTTAGAATAGTTTCACAATAAGTAAATATTAAAAATAGTGCACTTTAAATGTAAACGTGCATCTTATCGTATCATGTCGATTCTGTTGCATTAATTATATCTGATAGTGTTCTATCCTTAACAATTAAATCAATAGATTGTTTCATGTCTTTAAACAGGTCAAAAAGATATGATTTAAGCTTATCCTGTTTAATTGGTGGAATCTCTAATGAAATGCTGTATACTGTGTCAATGATCTTTGCAATTGTAATATTTTTGCTGGCATTGGCGGGAATTATTGCATTATTGCCTGTTCGGATTATAAATTTTTCTTTTTCAAATAGCTCAAGCATCATATCAAGTAAATCAACATCATTGAGTGCTATGGGTAATAATTCATGAAATGTACTGGCTCCCTTCCCTGATTCAAACTTTTTATAGATATGATGTAGTAATGCAACAGCAGTATAAACATGAATACTTTTTTTATCTTTTAAAGTTTTATTTAAAAATTTATAGCTTAATGGATTCATCAAAACATATGAAATTTCTGCTCCATAGAGAATTATAACTGCTGAAGAATATACAACCAGTAAAAATAGTGGAAATGCAGCCAGAGCACCATAGATAGCAAATGTGCTCTTTGCAAAAGCTTTAATATAGATTATGAAAAGTAATATGAAGATAACCCAGACAGCGCTGGTGAATGATGCGCCTATTGCAGCAGGTTTTAATGGTACTTTTGTATTGGGTAAAATCATGTAGCACATTAAAAATAAAATCCATATAAAAAAGAACGGAGCAAAGAAGTTAAGTAAATAAATGGAGATGCCAGTCCCTTCAGTTCCCTGCCATGATTTTCCATTATCTTTTGATAACATGAATAAACTATTGTTACCTATAGCCCATAGCAAATTGTTGTTAAATGATAATTTATTGATTCTTGTCCCTTTTAATTTTTTGAAACTCCATTGTTCGCCACCATTTTCGGTTAAATAGATATCAGCTTTTTCACCTGCCATTAATCCTTTTTTTGAATTGAAAAAATATAAAGCATATAAATTGTTATCTTTAAATTTATTTGGTGTCCACAAATTAAAATTTTTATTACCCTTTAAATAAAATCCATCATCAGCAATTATAATAACAGTATTTTCATCTACTATCTGAACATTATTGAAATTAAGGAAATTCTTTTTATATTTACCCTGCGGTAATTGTTGCATTTGCCATATTTTCCCCTTATCAAAAGTTGTTATAATATAGGATCTATCGCCAACAATAATTCCTTTGTCGTTATAAAAGTCTATTGCATTAAAATTTGATGTTATATTTTCCCATTCCATGGTTTGCCATGTTTTACCGCCATCTACAGTCTTTAGTATATAACCGTTATCTGCTGCAATGAATCCTGTATTTTCATCTAACATTTTGATATCATTAAAGGTAAAAGCACCCCATTTTTCAATAGTCCATGAATTACCGGAATCATTTGATTTTAGTAAAATCCCGTTATCACCTACGATAAAACCTTTGTTGCCAGCAAATTCAATATCATAAAAATTAGTACGCTGGTATTCTATTAACTCTATTCTGTATTCTTCTGCATTAAACTTTTTTTCATTTTCATTATATGTATAAATATGTTGATTATCAAAATCAATTTTTTCTTGTGGCAATTTTGAAAATTTCATGTTGTCGTTATAATTAAAAAGAATTGTTGCTTTGCTACCGGTAATATAGTTCTTATTATTATAATGAGCTATTGAATAAAAATGAGGAGCCGAAAGTGTATTGGAAATCTGTGTTGCGACAGCAGTTGCAGCAACAAGCATTATAGGTCCTAATGTTAGAGCAGCCCAATAGTAGATTACTTTCAAAAACATTGATCGTTGTTTTGAAATTTTAAAAATATCATTAAGAGATTTCTCAAGAGTACGCAAAACTGCAGTAGCAGAAAAAGCTAAAACGACAGCACCAACACCACCAATTTTTGCTGCATTGTCAATTAATGAACTGATTGTTTGAAAAAAAGGATCAACGTTAATTTTAATATTATGTTCAACAAGAAAAATTGTAATCTGATTGAACAGTTCATCCTTTTTATCACCCATTCCTGAAAATATTGAATAGATTGTAAGCAATACTGCCAACGTAGGTATAAGTGAAACAATAGTTGTATAAGCAATAGACGATGATTTTGTAAGGCAGTCATCTTTTATGAATTTACGGGTTGCAACAATAAATATTTTTATGGTGTTAACTAATTTAGTGAGCAGCCAGTTAAAAGCTTCATCTCCACGATATATCTGATTTATAATCTGGATAATAAAATTTATAATCTCATTGATTCTAATTTTTAATCGTTTTATTAGCTTTTTCATAAGAATAATCCTTTGATTTGAAATTCCTGAACAGAAAATTGTAGTAAAAAATAATATAAGTCAAACATAATTTATAGTGCAATATCTAAAAAATCAATTTTTGATATTATTAATTGTA
>ERZ795050.1963-NODE-1963-length-24386-cov-9.918705_pt1 | contig 24386 bp, 19 predicted proteins | sample MGYA00375134_ERZ795050 | MGnify/ENA primary metagenome ERZ795050 (study PRJEB30179, sample SAMN05720221) | activated sludge metagenome | isolation source: Anaerobic digester | place: Japan | collected 2015-05-26 ... | reverse complement strand
CAGATTGGCGTCGTAGCCGGGGAAGAGCCCCATGCCCTTGTAGGCCAGGGTGTGGACGAGATCGATGGCGGCGACGAAGAACAGGGCGACACCCACGACGAGGAGATAGGTGCTCATGACGAACCGGCGGGTGTTGAGAATCACGACGAAGGTCACGCCGGCGATGACGATGCTGAATAATTCCGCCAGGGTGTGGAAGAGCAGGAAGCTGTAGTGACTCGCCGCATAAGTGGCGAAAAGGAGCAGCAGCAACGGGAGGTTGTTCTTTATCCGGGCGATCATAACCTTCGTCTCGCGTCTACGGTTCGTTTCTTGACGTTTAACCTATTTATCCCCTTATGGAAAGCGAAAATCCGGTTATTTTTTCTGGTTTTTTTGTCTTGTCTTGATAATTCGTCAATGTTATCCTGTGCCTGAAAACGGGAACGATTGAAGCCGCACGGGGGTCACCACTTTTGACAGAGAACCGGACCGTCGATTTACCCCAAATGATCGCCCAACTGGCCGCGGAGGCCCGGATGCTGGGGGGCATCATGTCCGCCTCCGCCGATCACATCTACCTTTTCGATGCCGCGGGGCGCTATCTGTTCGCCAATGCCGCCGGCGCCGCCGCCCTGGGCCTGAAGCCGGCGGAGATGATCGGCCGGCACTGGCGGGAGCTTGGTCTGCCCGCCCCGATCATGGAACGGTTCGATTTTCACCGCCGCGCCGTCATGGAGACCGGCCGGCCCGCCGTGGCGGAGACGGATTTCCCCACCATCGACGGGAACCGGAAATACGAGTATATCCTCACCCCTCTCCTGGACAGCCGGGGGCAGGTGGAGGCCGTGGTCTGCAACGCCCGGGATCTCACCGACCGCCGGCGCACCGGGGAGCGCCGCCCGGACAAGGAAGAGGGCATGCGCGCCCTTTCTCTGCAGCTCATGCAGGTCCAGGAGGCGGAACGGCGGCGCATCGCCCGGGAGCTCCACGACGAAATCGGCCAGATGCTCTCGATCATCAAGGTCAATCTCCAGCAATCCCGCCGGACCGCCGACCCGGAGACCCACCAGGAACTCCTGGACAAGAGCATCGACGTCCTGGGCCAGGCCCTCCAGCAGATCCGCCGTCTTTCCCATGACCTGCGGCCCTCCCTGCTGGACGATCTCGGCCTGGTGGCCGCCCTGCGCTGGTTTGTCGATTACCGGATGCAGGACACGGGGATTGACGCCCGATTTCAAGCGGAAACCACCGGGGAGCGCCTCCCGGCCGAGGTGGAGACGGCCTGTTTTCGCGTGGTCCAGGAGGCCCTGACCAACGTCCTGAAGCACGCCGGCGCCGGGCAGGTCCGGGTGGAGCTCCGGCAGACGGCGGCGCGGCTGCACCTTCTGGTGAGCGACGACGGGGCCGGTTTCGATCTCCGGTCGGTCCGGGAAAAGGCCCTCCGGGGCGCCCATCTGGGACTGCTGGGGATGCAGGAGCGGATCGTCTCCGCCGGGGGGCGGCTGCGCATCGATACCGCCGTCGGCCGGGGGTGCCGCCTCGAGATCGACTTTGACCTGACCGAAAGGTTTTCCCGACCATGTTGATGGGGCCTGTCCGCCGATGAAACCGCTGCGTGTGCTTTTGGCCGACGATCATGCCCTTTTCCGGGCGGGGATGAAGGCCCTCCTGGGGGAGATCCCCGGGGTCGAGGTCTGCGCCGAAGCCCGGGACGGCCGGGAGACCCTGGAACAGGTGGCGTGTCACCACCCCGACGTCGTCCTCATCGATATCGCCATGTCGGGGATGAACGGCCTCGAGGCCACCGCCCGGATCCTCCGCAGCCATCCCCGGACCAAAGTGGTGATTCTCTCCATGCACGCCACCGAGGCCTATGTCCTGGAGGCCCTGCGGGCCGGGGCGGCGGGTTATCTCATCAAGGACGCCGACACGGAGGAACTGGCCCTGGCCCTCAAGGCGGTCCGGCGGGGGGAGACCTATCTCAGTCCCCCGGTGTCCCGCCACGTCATCAGCGAGTACGTCCGGCGCACCGGCGGGGAGCCGAACCTCCTGGCCACCCTCTCCCCGCGGCAGCGGGAGATCCTCCAGCTCATCGCCGAAGGCAATACCACCAAGGATATCGCAAACTTGCTCAATCTCAGCATCAAAACGGTGGACACCCACCGGACCCAGCTCATGGAGCGCCTGGACATCCACGACGTGGCCGGGCTGGTCCGCTTCGCCATCCGTTCCGGCCTGACGACGCCGGAGTGAATTCCGGCTTCAGGTGTTTTTCCCTTCCCCCTCAGGTATCCCCCCGATGGTTTCTTCTTCCTGACCCCGTTAGACTGGCGGCCAAGATCAGGAGTGTCCCCGCATGCCCCAGCAGATGATACGAGCCCTGCTCGTTGACGATAACCCGGATTTTCTCGATTTTGCCGCGCGGTACCTGGCCGCCGCGGGCGGTATCGAAATCGCGGGCACCGCCCTTTCCGGCGCCGAGGCCCTGCGCCAGGCCGAGCGCCTGGGCCCGGATCTGGTCCTGGTGGATCTGGCCATGCCCGGCATGAACGGGCTGGAGGTGGCGGCGCAACTCAAACAGCGGCCTGTCGCCCCCCGGATCGTCATCCTGACCATGTACGACAATCCGGAATATGCGGAGGCCGCGGCAAGGATCGGCGCGGACGGCTTCGTGACGAAGGCGGAACTGGACATCCGGTTGCTGCCGCTGATCCGGGCGCTGTTTATGGAGAAGAGGATTATGAAGAATATTCTGGTCGTTGACGATTCCCGCACCTTGAGAAAGATGGTCATCGCCTCCCTGGGGCAGTTGCCGGACACGGTCTTCCGCGAAGCGGCCTCCGGGCTGGAGGCCATCGAGCAGTTGGCCCTCCACCCCATCCGGCTCATTACCCTGGATTTGAACATGCCCGACATGCACGGCATGGAGGTGCTGCAATTCCTGCAGACCCACGCGCGTTACCGGCAGATCCCCGTCGTCGTCCTGACCACGAAGGGTGATCTCCTGTCCCGGGAGGCCGCCCTCCAGGCCGGGGCCGCCGCCTATCTCACCAAGCCCTTCCAGCCCGCCGTGCTGGCGAAAGCGGTCGCCGACCTGCTGGCGGCGGAAAGGAGTCCGTCATGAGTCCTGCCCCTCCTGAAGACAGCCTGATGAACAGCTTTCTCGACGATTATTTCGCCGAGTGCGACGAGCACCTCACCGCCGTCCGCCGGAACATCCTGGCCCTCGAGGCGTCCCCCGGGGGGGACCGGGCGGATAAGGGCCTGCTGGACGAGCTCTTCCGGAGCTTTCATACCATCAAGGGGCTTTCCGGGATGGTGGGGATCAAGGATGCGGAACGGCTGGCCCACCAGATCGAGAGTTATCTGGGGATCCTGCGGAGCCGCCGGGCGCCGGTGACCCCGGCCGGGGTGAATACGGTGATCGCCGCCGTCAATGTCCTGGAGCAGGTGATTGCGGCCCGGCGGGAGAACCGGCCGCCCCCGACGATCGTGACGGTCCTGGAAGAGTTGACGGCCCTGACCGCCGTGGCGGAACGATCGGGAGGAAGGGAACAGCACGAGGCGCCGCCCGCCCCGGCGACGGCTCCCCCCGGAACGGCGCCGGCGCCGAGCCCGGCTTTACCCGCAGCAGCGCCACCCCCGGCTCCCGATTCTCCCGCCCCGGCTTCCTCCGCAACAACCCCCACTCCGGCACCGCCGGCAACGGCGCCGCCTCCCCCGACCCTCAAGGAGGAGGAGCTCGCCCTCCTGGCGGAGGCCCGGTCCCGGGGGGAGGGGCTGTGGTGGTGCGAATTCGTCCCTTCCCGGGAACTCGCGGCCCGGAACATCAATGTCAACGTCATCCGCGGCCGGATCGAGGAGCGCGGCCGGCTCATCCATGCCGCCCCCCGCGTTTTGCCCTCCGGGGGCATCGCCTTCGAGTTTCTGGCAGCCATGAAGGCCGGGGACGCCCCGCCGGCGGCCTGGCGGGAAGACGGCGTCGCCTGCCGTCGCTATGTGCCGGAGGCGCCGCCGCTGGCGGCCGCGCCGGAGACGGAGACCGCCGCGCCGTCAGCGCCGTCCGCAACCGCCGCCCCCGCGGGGTCCCCGCCGGCCGCCGGGGAGGAAAAGGCCGCGGCCGCCGCAACCCCGGCCGGACTGGCCCCCTCCCATATCGTCCGGGTCGATCTGTCCCGCCTCGACGAACTCATGCGCCTGGTCGGCGAGATGGTCATCAGCCGGGCCCGGCTGGAGGAAGGGCTCCGGCGGCTGGAGGGGGAAGCGGCGGCGGCGCGGCTCCACCCCCTCCAGGAAACCAATCTGGCCATGGAACGGCAGCTCCGCGATCTGCGGGAGGCGGTGATGCGGATCCGCCTCGTTCCCGTGGGGGAGATCTTCAACCGCATGCAGTTCGTCGTCCGGGACGCCGCCCGGGAGAACCGGAAAGAGGTCCGCCTCCAACTCTTGGGACAGGAAACGGAGATCGACAAGCTGATCGTGGAACGGATGATGGACCCCCTGCTGCACCTGGTGCGCAACGCCGTCAGCCACGGCCTGGAGGACCCGGAGGAACGCCGGGCGCGGGGCAAGGACCCCGCCGGCACCCTGACCCTCCGGGCCGGCACCGCCGGTGATCTGGTGGTCATGGAGGTGGAGGACGACGGCCGGGGCCTGGATTTGGAGGGGATAGCCGCCCAGGCCCGCCGGCAGCAGCTCCTGAAGGAGGGGGAAAGCATCGACGAGAAGAACGTCCTGGAGATCCTCTGCGCCCCCGGCTTTTCCACCCGCGCCGCCGCGGATCTCACCAGCGGCCGGGGGGTGGGGCTGGCGGTGGTCCGGGACGCGGTGACGGAACTGGGAGGCAGCCTGGATATCGTCAGCCGCCCCGGACTGGGGACCCGGTTCGTCATCCGCCTGCCCCTGACCCTGGCGATCGCCGACGCCCTGATCGTCGCCGCGGGCGATCAGATTTACGCCGTCCCCCAGGCCCTCGTCCAGGAAGTGATCGAAATCAGCCCGGACCGCGTCTCCGTCATGGAAAACAACGAACTGCTTCCCTACCGGGGCGGCGTCCTGCCGCTGGTGCACCTGCGGCGTCTGTTCCGCCTGACCGGCGGGGAGAGCCGCCAGCTTCACGGCCTGGTGATCGGCGTCGGCCTGTCCGCCGTGGCGGTGGCCGTGGACCGGATCGTGGGCCGGCGGGAGATCGTCGTCCGGGCCATCAGCGACCCCCTCCTCCAGGTTCCCGGCGTTTCCGGCGCCACGGAACTGGGAGACGGGCGGGTGGTCCTGATCCTCGACGCCGCAGGGTTGCGGTCGGGCAAGAGATAACCGGGGCGCTGTCCCCTTCAACGAGGAGGATTGGTTATGGAAAATTCGGAACATTACATCCTGTTCACCCTGGCCGGGACCACCTATGCCGTCCGGAGCGGCGAGGTCCAGCAGATGGACATGGTGGAACAGATCACGCCGGTGCCCAACGCCCCGCCGTCGGTGGAGGGGGTGGTATTTCTCCGGGGACAGGTCATCCCGGCCATCAACCTGCGGGTCCGTTTCGGTTTCCCCAAGGCGCCCTACGACCTGCAGACCCGCCTCATCGTCGTCCGCCGGGAGAGCCGTGTCGTGGGCCTCATCGTGGATACGGCCCGGGATTTCGTCATGATTCCCGCGGCGACGATTCAGCCGCCCCCGGAGGGCATCGCCGCCTTGAGCGGCCGGTACCTCGCCGGCATCGCCACCGTGGGGGAACGTCTGGTGTTGATCCTCGACATTGCCGAGGTCATCAACCCCGCCGACATCATGACTACCGCGCCGGAAAGCGCCCAGATTCAGGAGGAAAGAGAAGATGAAAAACGACGCTAAAAATGATAGAAGAAAGGAAAAGGCACGGGCCGGGACCGGCAGCGGGGAGAGGATGGAAGGCGCCGCGAGCCGCCGGATCCGCGGGGAGGCCGAGGAGATCGTCCGCAACGCCCACGAGGTGAACCGCATCGCCGAGAAGGTGCTTCAGGGCGGGGAAGAGCAGCTCCGCTCCCTGGACGGCCTGATTTCCGGGACGAACCAGATCACCGCCTCCATCAGGGAGACGGCGGGGCAGGCGGAGGCCGTGGCCGTCTCTACGGAAGAACTCGTCTCCGGGATCAACGAGATGGCCGCCTCGGTGGAGCAGGTGACCGGCGGCACGGCGAGCATGGCTGCCTCCATCGGGGAGACGGCGGCGGCCATGGAGGAAATGGGCGGTTCGATTCAAAGCGTCTCGGCCACGGCCCAGGAGATGGCCACCGCCGCCAACCAGGTGACCGCCTCCATCAACGAGATGGCCGCCTCCATCAAGGGGGTCCGCGCCGACACGGATCAGTTGACGACGGCGGTCAACGAGACGGCCGGGTCCATCGAGGAGATCTCCCGCTCCATCCAGGGGGTGCGGGAAAGCGCCGACCAGCTCTCCGCGGCGGCGGAAGAGACCTCCTCCTCGATCAACGAGATGGCCGCCTCCATCGAGGAGGTCTCGGCGATCACGGAGAACCTGGCGGGGAATATCGAGGAGGTCTCCACCTCCATCGAGGAAATGGGCCGGTCCATCCAGGGCGTCGCCGCCAGTGCGGAAAAGATCACCGAGGCCGCCGCCGGCGCCGCCACCGGCGCCACCCAGCTCGAACGCTCGCTCCGTTCCGTGGCCGGGATCGTCAAACAGGCCGATGAAACGACGCGCCGGGTCGCCCGGGATGCCGACGAAGGGGGCGTGACGGTGGAGAAATCCATCCAGTCCCTCAACCGCGTCCGGGAATCCATGTCCCAGTCGGCGACGGTCATCAAGGAGATGGGCAAAAGGACCAATGAAATCGGCAGCATTGTGGACACCATCAATCTCATCGCCGAGCGGACCAATCTCCTGTCCCTGAACGCCTCCATCGAGGCGGCCCGGGCCGGGGACGCCGGCCGGGGCTTTGCCGTGGTGGCGGAGGAGATCCGCAATCTCGCCGACCGGTCCGCCAAGGCCACGGCGGACATCGCCGCCATCATCAAGGCCCTGCAGGAGGTGGCCCAGGATGCCGTCGCCGCGGTGAACGACGGCATGCGCATCGCCGAGGACAGCGGCCGCCTCTCCGAGGGCGCCCTGACGGGGCTGAAAAAGATCCTCCAGGGCATCGACGACGCCACCCGGCTCGTCTCCCAGGTGGCGGTCGCCACGGAGGAGCAGCTCACGGCGGGACAGAACGTCGTGGGCACCGTGAACATCACCGCGGCCCAGGCCCGGGAGGTGGCGGCGGCGACGCAGGAACAGGCCAAGACGGTGCAGGAAGTAATCGGCAACGTCGCCAAGATGCGCCGGGTCTCCCAGCAGGTTTCCCAGGCCATGGGCGAGCAGGGCAAGGCGAGCCGGGACATCATCAAGGCGGCCCAGGCGAGCGCCGCCCAGGCCGTCCAGGTGCAGAAGTCCATGATGGAACAGGCGGCGGGGGCGAAGCAGATCGCCGCGGCGTCGGACAGCATCCGCCGCATCACCGCCGGCACCGCCCGGGCGGTGGCGGAGCAGTCCACGGCGGCGGAACAGGTCGCCAAGGCGGCGGAGAGCCTGAACCAGATGATCATGAACGTCACCAAGGCCGTGCGGGAGCAGTCCACCGGGGCGTCCCAGATCGTCATCGCCGTGGAAAACATCCGGAAGCAGTCCGATCAGACGGCCAAGGCGATGGTGGAGCAGTCCCGGGCCGGCAAGGAGATGGCGGCGAACGCCCAGAACGTCTCCAAACAGATCGCCCTGATCACCCGGGCGAACCGGGAGCATTCCCAGGTGGCCGCCAACATCATGTCCGGATTGACGGAGGTGCGGAAAGTAACCGACGAAAACATCCGCGGCGTTGCGGAAACCCGCAAGGCCACGGCCAATCTCCTGGCGCGGGCGGAAGAACTCAACACCATTGTGGACCGTCCGGCCGATTAAGGAAAGACGATGAGCACAGGACAAGAGTTGGGGATTCTGACGACGGACCGGGAGCTGGTGGTCCGGTCCTGGGACGGCTGGCTGGCGGCGGTGACGGGCATCCCGGCCGCCGCCGCCCAGGGACGAAGCCTCACGGAGCTCTTCCCCGAGCTGGAGGCAAGGGGGATGGCCGCCCGCCTCCGGCGGGTCATCGCCGAGGGCGTCGTGGAGGTTTTGGCCCCGGCCTTTCACCACTACCTCCTTCCCTGTCCGCCCCGGACGCCGTCGCCGCATTTCGACCGGATGCAGCAGCGGGCCACCCTCGCCCCCCTGCGGAAGGACGAGGAGATCGTCGGGGTCCTGGTGACCATCGAGGACGTCACGGAGCGGCGGAACCGGGAGCGGGAACTGGCGGCGGAGCTGAAATTACCGGAGGAAGAGCGCCGCCTCCGGGCGGTGAAGGGCCTGGCGGACAGCGACGAGTCGCAAAGGCTGGTGGAGGTCCTGGGCGACGAGAGCTGGCGGGTCCGCCGCGCCGCCGTGGACGCCCTGGCCCGCCGCACCACCCGGGACACGGTGAAGGACCTGATCCGCTCCCTCCAGAAGGAGCACAACAACCTGAGCGTCCTCAACAGCGCCCTCCAGATCCTCGCCCTTTCCGATCTGGACGCCCTGACCCCCCTGACGGATTTCCTCGGGGATCCCGATGTGGAACTGCGGATCTACGCCGCCCTCCTGCTGGGGGAACGGCACGACGACCGGGCGGTGCCCGCCCTGCTGGCGAGCCTGGCGGACCCCGATCCCAACGTCCGCTATCACGTCATCGAGGCCCTGGGGAAGCTCCGGGCCGCCGGCGCCGTGGACGCCCTCCTGGCCGTGGCGGAGACGAAGGACTTCTTCCTGGCCTTTCCGGCCCTGGACGCCCTGTCCCGGATCGGCGACGCCCGGGCGGCGGAGCGGATCGTCCCCCTGCTGGAGGATCCCCTGCTGTGTTCCCCCGCGGCGGCGGCCCTGGGAAACATCGGCGAGCGGGACGTCATCCCTCCCCTGGCGGCCCTTCTGAACAAGCCGGGCGCCCCGGTCGCCGTCATCGCCCAGGCCCTGACCGTGATCCATGAGCGCTACGAGTACCGCTACCGGGAAGGGTCCCACATCGCCGACGCCGCCCGGCGGGTCATCGGCGCCGCCGGGGCGCAGCAGCTCATCGACGCCGTGCAGGAGGCGCCGCCGGAGGAAATCCGGTCCCTGGCCGTGGTCCTGGGCTGGCTGGAAGGGCCGGCGGTGGAACAGGCCATGACGCGTCTCCTGGGCAACCCCGCCGTCCGGGGAGAGGTGGTGGAGGCCCTCGCCCGTTATGGAAAACGGGTGGCCGAGCTCGTGGTGGAGCAGCTCGACCGGGAGGACCTCGACACCCGGAAGGCGGCGATCATCGCCCTGGGGCGGATCGGCGATGCCCGGGCGGTGCCGGCCCTGACCAGGATCCTGACCGACGACGACGAGCTGGTGGTCTTCGCCGCCGGGGCCCTGGCCAAGATCGGCGACCGCCAGGCCTTCGACGCCCTCATCGGGCTTTTGGGCCACCCCAACGCCACGGTGCGCCAGGCGGCGGTGGGGGCCCTGAATTCCATCGGCCACCCCGAGATGGGGGAGAGGATGGCCACCCTCCTGGCCGATCCCGATCCCCTGATCCGGGAAGCGGCGGTGCGCATCGCCGGGTATTTCGGCTACGACAACTGCCGTGAGCTCCTCATCGCCCGGACCGCCGACGCCGACGAGAACGTCCGCCGCACCGCCGTGGAGCACCTGCCCTATCTCGACGATCCCCGGGTGCCGGATATTTTGCACCGCCTCGTCCGGGACGCCTCCCCGCGGATTCGCGCCGCCGCCGTCCGGGCGCTGACCCAACTGGACGATCCCGAAACCCGGCCCGCCCTGTTGTCGGCCCTGGACGACCCCGACCCCTGGGTGCGTTACTTCGCCGCCGGGGCGGTGGGCCGGCCGGGGAACGACGCGGCGCTCCCCGCCCTGTCCCGGCTGCTCCGGGGAGATCCGGCGGGGCATGTGCGCATCGCCGCCGCCAAGGCCCTGGGGGAGATCGACGGGGCGGAGACGGTGACGCTGCTTTCCTCCTTCATCGACAGCCCGGAAAGGGATCTGGCCCTGGCGGCCCTGGCGGCCCTGGGCCGCAGCGATCATCCCGACGCCCGGGCCCGGCTCCTCAAGACCCTCCGTCATCCCGATCCCGCCCGGCGGGAGGTGGCCGTCCGCAGCCTCGGAAGGCACTGCGACGTCACCGTGGCCGACACCCTTCAGTGGACGGCCGCCGCGGACGGGGAGGAGGAGGTCGGCCGGGCCGCCGTGGAGGTCCTCGGCAAGGCGGCGACGCCGGAGGCGGTCACCGCCCTCCTGGGCCTCCTCCGGGAACCGGCGCGGCGGGAGGCGGCCATTGCGGCCCTGGCGGGCATGGGGGACGAACAGCTCGCCTGGATGGCCGACGCCTTTTCCCGGTCGGGCCCGGAAACCAGGCCGGCCATCATCGAGGTGCTCGTACGGATGAAGCGGCCGGGGGCGACGGCGCTGATCGTCTCGGCCCTCGACGACGGCGAGGCGAAGGTGCGCATGGCGGCGGTCCAGGCGCTGGCCCGGCTGGGGAGCCGCCGGGCGGAACGGCGTCTCTCCCTGATGGCCTCCGCGGATCCCGATCCCGATGTCCGCCGGGCGGCCCGGCAGGCGCTCGGCAACATATAGAGGTCTTTGCCTGAGCGCGGAAAAACTCTGCGCCGGCGGCACCGCCTTTTTTCAAAGATCTCATATACCCTTTCGCTCCCGGACTCTTGTTTATAGACATCATTGATGGTAATATGCCGTTCTACTCGGAAGCGCTGAAACTGAACAAGAACACCTTCGCGATCCTCCGCGACCTGATCCAGGAGCGCACCGGGCTGTTCTTTGAGGAAAGCAAGACGGACATCCTGGCGGACAAGCTCTCGCCTCTGGTGATCGAACGGGGTTTCGGGAACTTCCTCGATTACTACTACCTGCTCAAATACGACGAGAGCGCCGGGGAGGAGTGGGGGCGGGTCGTCAACGCCCTCACCGTCCAGGAAACCTTCTTCTGGCGGGAAACGGATCAGATCCGGTGTCTGGCCGAGATCCTGGTCCCCCAATGGTTCGCCGGGCACCCGGGGGAAACCCTGCGGATCTGGAGCGCCGCCTGCGCCACGGGGGAGGAGCCCCTCTCCATCGCCATGGCCCTGGACCGGGAGGGACATTTCGGGCGGGGGTCCATCGAGATCGTCGCCACCGACATCAGCCCCGCCGCCGTCGCCCGGGCCCGGGAAGGGCTCTACCGGGAGCGGTCCTTCCGGAATCTGCCCGGGGAGCTGCGGGAGCGGTACTTCACCCCGGAAGGCGACCGCTGGCGGGTTGCCGGGGAGCTCCACCGCCGCGTCACGTGGGGGGTGCTCAATCTTCTCGATGAGGCGGCGGTGGCGTCCGCCGCCCGGGTGCCGGTGATCTTCTGCCGGAACGTGTTCATCTATTTCACCGCCCCGACGATCCGCCGGGTGGTCGGGATGTTTTATGAACGGATGCCGGCGCCGGGTTATCTGTTCGTCGCCGCCGCGGAGTCCCTCCTGAAGGTCTCCACGGCCTTCGCCCTGCAGGAGCTCGGCGGCGCCTTCGTGTATACAAAAATGTAGGGAGGTGCAATGGAAAAGATCATCCGTGTACTCGTGGTGGACGATTCGGCTTATGTCCGGAAGGTGGTGACCCAGATGCTCTCCCGGAGCCCCTTCCTCGAGGTCGTCGGGGTGGCCCGGGACGGGGAAGAGGCCCTGGAAAAGGTGGCGGAGCTCGCTCCCGACGTCGTCACCCTGGATCTCATCATGCCCAACAGGGACGGGGTGTCGTTCCTCAAGGAGCAGATGGCCCGGAAGCCCGTGCCCGTGGTGATCGTGAGCATCGCCAGCGAGAGCGGGGAGATGGCCCTCCAGGCCCTGGACGCCGGCGCCGTCGATTTCATCCAGAAACCCACCGCCCTGGCCACGGAGCGCATCCTGGAGATCGCCGACACACTCGTGGACAAGGTGAAGACGGCCGCCCGGGTGCCCCTGCACCGCCTGCGGCCGGCGCCGGTGAGGGAGGAGCGGCCGCCCGCCCCCGTCCCGGTCCGGGAAGGACCCCGGCGGGTGGAGATCGTCGTCATCGGTGTCTCCACCGGCGGTCCCCAGGCCCTCAAATATCTCATCCCCCTCCTGCCCCGGGATTTTCCCGTCCCCGTGGCCATCGTGATGCACATGCCCGTGGGCTATACGGAGATGTATGCCCGCAAGCTCGACGAACTGGCGGCCCTGGAGGTGCACGAGGCCCGGGAGGGGTTGGCGGTACGCCCCGGCACGGTCATCCTGGCCCAGGCGGGAAAACACCTCCTCCTGCAACGGGAACCGGACGGCCGGGTCGTCGCGCATCTCGACAACCGTCCCTTCGACACACCCCACCGCCCCGCCGTGGACGTCCTGTTCCGCTCCGCCGCCGAGACCTACCGCAAGGGGGTCCTGGGGATCGTCATGACGGGCATGGGGAGCGACGGCCTGGAGGGGGCGGCGTGGATCAAGTCCCAGGGCGGGATGATCTTCACCGAGGCGGAGGAGACCTGTGTGGTTTACGGCATGCCCCGTTCCGTGGACGAGGCGAATCTCAGCGACCGCTCCGTGCCGCTTTTCGAGCTGGCCAAGGCGATCGGGGATGTGGTATAATAATAGTGGAGGGAGTTGCTTATGGCGCGGATTCTGATCATTGACGATTCGGCCCTCTCCCGGCGGATGATGCGGGCCATCCTCGAACCCGCCGGCCACGAGGTCCTGGAGGCCACGGACGGCATTACCGGTCTGGAGCGCTATTTCCTCGACAAGCCCGAACTGGTCATGCTCGATCTCACCATGACGGGCATGCACGGGCTGGAGGTCCTGGAAAAGCTCCGGGAGATGGATCCCGCCGCCCGCGTCATCGTCGCCACGGCGGACATCCAGAGTTCCACCCGGACGATGGTGGCCGCCGCCGGGGCGACAGGCATGATCAACAAGCCCCTGGCAGCGGAAACCGTCCTGCAGGCCGTGACGGAAGCGCTGCGAGGGTGAAGGGGGGAAAAGGAAAATGATCCTGACGGACGAGCAGAAAGACGCGTTGACGGAACTGATCAACATCGCCTTTTCCCGGACGGCGGCGGCCCTGTCCGATCTCACCGGGCACCGGGTCATCCTCAATGTCCCCCAGGTGGCCGTGCATCCCATCACGGACCTGCAGGGGGTCCTGGCGGAGTTTGTCGGCGGGGAAATCGCCTCGGTGCACCAGATCTTCACCGGCCCCGTCTCCGGCGACGCCATCCTCATGCTGAACTATGAAGGCGCCAACATCCTCGTCGATCTCCTGACCGGGGAGGGGGCGGGTTCCGGACGCCTGGACGTATCCGGGCAGGAGGTCCTCATGGAGACGGGCAACATCCTCCTCAACGCCTGCCTGGGCGTCTTCGGCAACCTCCTCAAGGTCCATGTCTCCTTCTCCGTGCCCCGGCTCCATCTCGAAGAGCTGAACGCCATGCTCGATTCCCTGGTCATCGGCAAGGAGGAGCTGCGCTACGCCCTGGTCGTCTATACGACCTTCCAGCTCCGCGACAGCTCCGTGACGGGCTATCTGGTCATCGTCCTGGGCGTGGCCTCCCTGGACCGCCTCCTCCACGCCGTGGAGGAATGGGCGCAGTTGAAAACCTGAAGAAAAGGACCCCTGCCATGCTCCTTACGGCCGAGCAGCGCGACGCCCTGACGGAATTGATCAACATCGCCTTTTCCCGGACGGCGGCGGCGCTTTCCGAGATCACCTCCCGGCGGGTCCTCATCTCCGCCCCCCAGCTCGGCGTCCATCCCCTCGGGGAGCTCCAGGACGCCCTGGCGGTCCTGATCCCCGGGGAAGTGGCCACGGTGCATCAGATCTTCACCGGGAACATCGCCGGAGACGCCCTGCTCGTCCTCAATTACGAAGGGGCGACGCAACTCGTGGACCTGCTCGCCGACGAGCTTTCCCCCGCGGGGCGGCTCGATCCGTCCGGGCGGGAGGTCCTCATGGAGGTGGGCAATATCCTCCTCAACGCCTGCCTGGGCATGTTCGGCAACGTGCTTGAGGTGCAGGTCTCGTTCTCCGTGCCCCGGCTCCGCCTCGAAGACCTCCGGGGCATGCTGACAGACATGCTCATCGGCGGCGACGACATCCGTGTCGCCCTTGTCGTCTATACGACCTTCCGTCTGAAGGACAGCGACATCGGCGGCTTCCTCGTTCTGATCCTGGGGGTGAGCTCCCTGGAGCGCCTCCTGGCGGCGGTTGGGGAATGGGCGGCGCGGACGGGCGACGAATAACGGCTGAGGATACGACGGGATGGATACCGGTACCGGCATGACATACGGTCCGCAGGACTTTCCGGAATTAAAACGGCTCCGCCGGCCGGTCGGGGCGATTGAAGACTGGCTGGAGCAGGATGCCGCCTTCGGCGTGCTCCTCACCGACGGGCGGCTGGTGATCCGCTATTGCAACCAGTGGCTGCGCCGGCGCAAGCGCCCCGCCGGGGGCGATCTCGCCGGCAAACCCCTCCTTGACGCCTTCCCCGAATTACGGGAACGCCGCCTGGAACACTATTACCGGCAGGCCCTGAACGGGCAGCTCCAGATCCTCTCCCAGCGGTTTCACCATTATCTCCTCGCCCTGCCCGCCGATCCTCCCGAAGGCCCCGGGGCCCTGATGTTTCAGACCGCCCGGATCTATCCGGTCCGGGAAGACGACGCGATCGCCGGGACCCTCACGGTGCTCGAGGACGTCACGGAGCGGGTCCGGACCGAAACGGTCCTGAGACGCAAGACGGCGGTCAGCCAGTCCATGGCGGACCTTTCCCAGGCCCTGATTTCCACCGCCACCCTGGAGGACATCTCCCACCTGGTGCTGCGGATGGCCCAGGAGCTCACGGAGAGCACGAGCGGGTTCACGGGCTATATCGATGGGTCCACCGGCCGTCTCGTCTCACCCACCCTTTCCCGGACCTCCTGGGACATCTGCCGGATCAAGGAAAAGACGGTCGTTTTCGAGCGGTTTACCGGCCTGTGGGGCTGGGTGCTCAACAACCGCCGGCCCCTGCTGGCCAATGACGCCGCCGCCGATCCCCGGTCGACCGGGCTGCCCGCCGGACATCCGCCGGTCCGGAATTTTCTCTCCGCGCCGGCCCTCTTCGAAGACCGGCTGGTGGGACAGGTGGCCGTGGCCAACAGCCCCCGGGATTACACCGACGAGGATCTCCACCTGGTGCGCCGCCTGGCGGATCTGTACGCCCTGGCCATCTCCCGCCGGCTGATGGAAAACCGTCTCCACGAGCTGTCCATCACCGACGAGCTGACGGGCCTGTACAACCGGCGGGGGTTCATGACCCTGGCGGAACAGCAGGTGCGCATCGCCGGGCGGACCCGGAAGGGGCTCTTGATCGTCTTTATCGATCTCGACGGTTTGAAGTGGATCAACGACGTCCTGGGACACCCGGAGGGAGACCGGGCGCTGCGGGATACGGCGGACCTCCTCCGCGGCACCTTCCGGGAATCGGACATCATCGCCCGCGTGGGGGGCGACGAGTTCGCCGTCCTGGCCCTGGAGGCCGCACCGGCGGAGGGGGAGATCCTGGAAAGACATCTCCGGGAAGGGGTCGCCGGGCGCAACGCCGCCGCGGACCGGCCTTACCGGCTGTCCCTGAGCGTCGGCACGGCCTGCTACGATCCCGGGCAGCCGGCGGCGCTGGACGCCCTCCTGGGACAGGCGGACCTGCGCATGTATCGGGAGAAGGAAAAGAAGCGGCGGGACGCCGCGGCCATTATCCGGTGAGGGAAGGGGAACATGAAAATACTCGTCGTGGATGATTCGGTTTATGCCCGCCACCGTCTCGGGGCGGTGCTGAAGGCGGCGAACCATGAGATCGTCGAGGCCCGGGACGGAGCGGAGGCCCTGCGCCTGGCGGAGGAGCAGCGCTTCGACGCGGCGACGGTGGACCTCCTCATGCCGGGCCTGGACGGCATCGAGGTGATCCGCCGGTTGCGGGAAGGCCGGCCGGGACTCCGCATCGTCGCCGTCACCGCCGATGTCCAGCAGGAGACCCGGGCCGCGGTGCAGCAGGCCGGCGCCGATCATTTCGTCTCCAAAACCGCCCCGGAAGACACCCTTCTGGCCGCGCTCGCCGCGGGTCCCCCGGGGCGCGCCGGCGTTCGGCTCACCCCGGCCCAGCAGGACGCCTTCACCGAGGTCATGAACATCGCCATGGGGCAGGCCGCCAACGCCCTGAGCGTCCTGCTTGCCCGCCGGGTCCTGTTGCGGGTCCCGGAGGTCGAGCTCATGACGGATGGGGAACTGACGGCCTTTTGCCGGGAGGAGGTGGTCCAGGCCGGGATGACGATCCGGCAGCGCTTTTCCGGCCCGCTGAACGGTGCCGCCGCCATGGTTTTTTCCGCGGGCCATGCCGCCTTCCTGGTGCGGACCCTGGCGGGCATCCAGCAGGAGTTGAGCCGGCTCTCCTCGGCGGAGCAGTCCGTCCTGACGGAGATGGGCAACATCGTCCTCAACGCCGCCATCGCCGTCCTGGGCGACCATGCCCGGGGCCGCCTGCGGGTGAGCCTGCCGGACGTTTCCCTGAACCTGAAGGGGGAGGACGCCGCCCGGGAAATCCTGGGGTCCGTCGCCGGCACGAGCAACGCCTTCGTCCTGGTCAGCCGCCTGACGATCGGCACGGCGGAGTTCATCAGCTACCTGATTATCCTCATGCCGGAGGCGGATGTGCAGACGCTGCTGGCCCGGATATGCTGAGGAGGGGAAACCGCAAGGAGGATGGCGAGTCATGGCCGCGCACCTGACGGTCCCGACGGACAATCCCTTTTTCCAGACCCTCATCGAGGGGAGCGACTTCGGCATCCTCGTCCTCGACGCCGCCGGGCGGATCAGGACCTGGAACGCCTGGCTGGCGGAACGGACCGCCCTTCCCGAGGCGGAGGCCGTCGGCAAGACCCTCCCCGAGGCGCTGCCCGGGACGCCGGACATCACCCGCGCTACCTGCGCCCAGGTCCTGGACACGGGGCGGCCGCGGATCCTCTCCCCGGTCCTCCACAAGGTCCTGATCCCCTTCACCCGTCCGTCGCTCCAGGTGGGGCGCTTCTATCCCGTGCCGGGCGGAGACGGGCGGAGCGCCGGCCTCGTCGTCTTCCTCCAGGACATCACGCCGACCCTGGAGTACGAGCGGTACGTCGAGGACGAGTTCGCCGCCGAGCGCCGCCGGGCGGAGGCGGCCCTGCGGGCCGGCGAGGAGAACTTCCACCGATCGCTGGACGAATCCCCCCTGGGGGTGCGGATCGTTTCGGAGGAGGGGGAGACGATTTACGCCAACCGGGCGATCCTCGACATTTACGGTTACGCCACCGTTGGGGAATTGCAGGCGTCCTCGGCGCAGGACCGTTACACCCCGGCGGGTTACGCCGCCTTCCGTGAGCGGCGGGAGAAGCGGCGGCGGGGCGAGGAGACGCCCCCGGAGTACGAGATCGAGATCGTCCGGAAGGACGGCGAGGTGCGCCATCTCCAGGTGTTTCGGAAGGAGATCCTCTGGGACGGCGTTCCCCGGTATCAGGTTCTCTATAACGACATCACGGAGCGGAAGCGGGCGGAGGCGGCCCTCAGGTTGAGCGAGGAGCGTTACCGGGCCTTTGTGAAGCAGTCATCGGAGGCGATCTGTCTGTTCGAGATCGCCCACGCCCCGATCGCGATCACGCTGCCCCCGGACGAGCAGATCGATCTTTTGTACGCCCAGGCGGTGATCGGGGAGTGCAATCAGAAGTTTGCGGACAGCCACGGCTACGGGGCGCCGGAGGAGATGCTCGGCTTCCGGATCGGGCAGATCTTTCCCCGCCTGGCGCAGGAGAACGTCGCCTACCTGCGGCACTTCATCGAGAGCGGCCATCAACTGGCCAACGTGGAGACCAAGGAGCTGTCCCGGGACGGGACGGTGAAACACTTTCTCAACAGCCTCATCGGCCACGTGGAGGAGGGACGCCTCCTGCGGGTCTGGGGGGCCAAGCAGGACATCACGCGGATCAAGCAGGCGGAGGAGGAGATCCGGCTTTTGAACGAGGAGTTGGAGCAGCGGGTCCGGGAGCGGACGGCGGAGCTGGAGGCGGCCAACCGGGAGCTGGAGGCCTTTACCTATTCGGTGTCCCACGACCTGCGGGCGCCGCTCCGGGCCATCGACGGCTATACGCGGATGCTGACGGAGGACTACGGCGGGCGTCTGGACGACGAAGGGCGGCGGATCTGCGGGGTGATCCGGGACAGCACCCGGGACATGGGGCGGCTCATCGACGATCTCCTGTCCTTCTCCCGGGTCGGCCGGGCGGAGCTGCGGCGGCGGGAGGTGGACATGACCGCCCTGGCGCAGGCGGCCTTCTTCGAGCTGACGGCGCCGGCGGAGCGGGTGCGGATCGACTTCCGCGTCGCCCCCCTGCCTCCGGCCCAGGGCGACCCGACGCTCCTGCGGCGGGTGTGGGTGAATCTCATCGGCAACGCCGTGAAGTTTTCCGGACGGCGGGAGCGGGCGCTCATCGAGGTGGGGGTCGCGCCGGACGCTACGGGCCGGGAGCGAAGGGGCGGGAGGCCGGACGAGGCCGCCGGGGGCGAGCCGGACGGAAAGATGCCGGCGGCGGACCGGCAAGGACCGGTGTACTTCGTCCGGGACAACGGGGCGGGGTTCGACATGGCCTATGGGGGCAAGCTCTTCGGGGTCTTCCAGCGCCTCCACGGCGCCCGGGAATTCGAGGGGACGGGGGTGGGGCTGGCGATCGCCCAGCGGATCATCCACCGCCACGGCGGCCGGATCTGGGCGGAGGGGGAGGTCGGCCGCGGGGCGACATTTTATTTCACCCTCCCGGATTGAATGCCGGCGAGGCACGCGGGATAAAAAAACTGGATAATTGGCGGGGAAATGCTTACCATAGGACAGATTGCCGGACATTTTCCCCTGCCGCTGCGCCAGAGAAACCCCCGGGGAATGCTGGTGGAATATCTTCAGTATGAGTTGCTCGATTCGTTGTTCAAGCATCCGGCGGCGGGCCGCCGGGCGAGCATGGGTGGGGAGTGAAAGGACATGGGAAACACTACGGGACGCAAATTCCCTAAGGTGGTCACTCTGGGCGTAATCGTCCTGCTGGCGGCCGCGGTCCTGGGCGGGACGGCCTGCCGCCAGGAACCGCCCCCGGCCGCCGGTCCGCCGGAAAAGATCACCCTGGCCTACCCCACGACGATGCTGTCGGTCCTGACCCACATCGCCTACCGGAAGGGGTATTTCCTGGCCGAAGGTCTGGAGGTCACGCCCCAGTTGCACCCCTTCGGCAAGCCGGCCCTGCGGGCCGTGCTGGACGGAAAAGCGGACCTGGCCGTGGTGGCGGACACGCCGATCATGTTTGCCGTCACCGGTGGGGAGAAAATCGCCATCCTGGCCGTTACCGGAACATCGCGGCGGGCCGTTTCCATCGTGGCCAGAAGGGATCGGGGAATCGCCAAGGCGGCGGATCTGAAAGGGAAAAGAATCGGTGTGCCCCTGGGGACCACCGGGGATTTCTTTCTGGATTCCCTCCTCACCGTCCAGGGCATCGACAGGCGGAAAATCCGGATCGTGGACCTGAAGCCGGAAGAGATGCTGAACGCCCTGCGGCAGGGCAAGGTGGACGCGGTGTCCATCTGGAATCCGACGCGCCGCAAGATCGAAGCAGCCTTGCAGGAAAACGGGGTGCGCATCGACGACGACAACATCTACAGCGACGTTTCCTGCCTGGCCGCCCGCGGGGACTATGTGGCCCGGCATCCGGAGACCGTCCGGAAGGCGCTCCGGGCGCTCCTGCGGGCGGAGACGTTCGTGAGGACCCGGCCCGCGGAGGCCCGGGAGATCACGGCCGCGCTCACCGGGATCGACCCGTCGTCCGTCCGGGAGATCTGGGGCCTCTACACCTTCCAGGTATTGCTTGACCAGGCGCTCATCGTGAGCCTTGAAGATCAGACGCGCTGGGCCGTCCGGCAGGGGTTGACGCCCCGCCGGGAGGTGCCCAACTACCTGGATTTCATTTACACAGAGGGCCTGCTGGCCGTGCGGCCGGAAGCGGTCCGCATTATCCGTTAAGGGACAATCGGGCGATGAAAATCGGCGTCAGACTCCATCTCAATACCTGGATTGCCCTGGCGGCCCTCTTGCTTATGGCCGTTTCTCTCTTCTTTACCTTCCGGCAGATCGGCCAGGCGGACCGGAACGAGGCGCTGGTGAACGAGATGCGCCAGGTGGCCTTTGAGCGGTTGATTTTACGGGGGGAAAGTTTCCTGGTTCGGTCCCCCCGCGCGGCCGTCCAGTGGCGCAACAAAACGGAGTCCCTCCGGGGCTTGCTGGCGGAGGCCGCGGAAAGGTTCCCCGCCGGGGAGGAAAGGCTCCTTCTCCAGGAGGCGCAACGGCAATTCGACGAAACGACCGCCCTGTCGGCCCTCCTCATGGGGACGCCGCCGGCGAAACGGGCCGGCGCTTCCCGTGCCGGCGCCGGGGAGCGGGAGACGCGGCTGATCAGTCAGTTGCTGCTTAGGGCTTACAAACTCAACGGCAGCCTCGACAAATTGTACGAGGCCGCGGAAAAGTCCTCCCGTCAAACCCGCAACCGGGCGTTCCTGCTGAATTTTATCCTGGTCCTCGGCGGCGGCCTGGCGATCATTGCCAATTCCCTGTTTGTGCGCCGGGTGATAGCCCGGCGTCTCCGGGTCCTCCATGCAGGGGTGGCCCGGATCGGCGGCGGCGATCTGGATCACCGTATCGAGGCGACGGGCGACGACGAACTGGCCGACCTGGCGGCGGCGAGCAACCGGATGGCGGCGGGCCTCAAGGAATCCTACACCGCCATCGAAAATCTCCACCGGGAAATCGCCGCCCGCCGGGAGGCGGAGGAGAAGTTGTCCTCCCTGTTCGAGAACGCCGCCGAGGGGATCTACCAGTCCACCCCGGACGGTCGGCTCCTGGCGGCCAATCCCGCCTTCGCCCGGATCCTGGGCTATGACACCCCCGGGGAACTCCTGGCTGCCGTCCACGACGTATCCGCGCAGCTCTACGTGGATCCCGGGCAGCGGCAGGAACTCCTCCGCCGTCTCGCCGGGGAAGATATCGTGAAGGACGATGGCATCCGGCTCTACCGGAGGGACGGCGCCGTGGTTTATCTCTCCGTGAGCGCCCGGGCCGTCCGGGACGATGCGGGAACCCTGGTGCGCCTCGAGGGGATGGTGGAGGACATCACGGAGCGCCGCCGGGCGGAGGCGGCCCTGCGGGCCAGCGAGGAGAACTTCCACCGATCGCTGGACGAATCCCCCCTGGGGGTGCGGATCGTTTCGGAGGAGGGGGAGACGATTTACGCCAACCGGGCGATCCTCGACATTTACGGTTACGCCACCGTTGGGGAATTGCAGGCGTCCTCGGCGCAGGACCGTTACACCCCGGCGGGTTACGCCGCCTTCCGTGAGCGGCGGGAGAAGCGGCGGCGGGGCGAGGAGACGCCCCCGGAGTACGAGATCGAGATCGTCCGGAAGGACGGCGAGGTGCGCCATCTCCAGGTGTTTCGGAAGGAGATCCTCTGGGACGGCGTTCCCCGGTATCAGGTTCTCTATAACGACATCACGGAGCGGAAGCGGGCGGAGGCGGCCCTCAGGTTGAGCGAGGAGCGTTACCGGGCCTTTGTGAAGCAGTCATCGGAGGCGATCTGTCTGTTCGAGATCGCCCACGCCCCGATCGCGATCACGCTGCCCCCGGACGAGCAGATCGATCTTTTGTACGCCCAGGCGGTGATCGGGGAGTGCAATCAGAAGTTTGCGGACAGCCACGGCTACGGGGCGCCGGAGGAGATGCTCGGCTTCCGGATCGGGCAGATCTTTCCCCGCCTGGCGCAGGAGAACGTCGCCTACCTGCGGCACTTCATCGAGAGCGGCCATCAACTGGCCAACGTGGAGACCAAGGAGCTGTCCCGGGACGGGACGGTGAAACACTTTCTCAACAGCCTCATCGGCCACGTGGAGGAGGGACGCCTCCTGCGGGTCTGGGGGGCCAAGCAGGACATCACGCGGATCAAGCAGGCGGAGGAGGAGATCCGGCTTTTGAACGAGGAGTTGGAGCAGCGGGTCCGGGAGCGGACGGCGGAGCTGGAGGCGGCCAACCGGGAGCTGGAGGCCTTTACCTATTCGGTGTCCCACGACCTGCGGGCGCCGCTCCGGGCCATCGACGGCTATACGCGGATGCTGACGGAGGACTACGGCGGGCGTCTGGACGACGAAGGGCGGCGGATCTGCGGGGTGATCCGGGACAGCACCCGGGACATGGGGCGGCTCATCGACGATCTCCTGTCCTTCTCCCGGGTCGGCCGGGCGGAGCTGCGGCGGCGGGAGGTGGACATGACCGCCCTGGCGCAGGCGGCCTTCTTCGAGCTGACGGCGCCGGCGGAGCGGGTGCGGATCGACTTCCGCGTCGCCCCCCTGCCTCCGGCCCAGGGCGACCCGACGCTCCTGCGGCGGGTGTGGGTGAATCTCATCGGCAACGCCGTGAAGTTTTCCGGACGGCGGGAGCGGGCGCTCATCGAGGTGGGGGTCGCGCCGGACGCTACGGGCCGGGAGCGAAGGGGCGGGAGGCCGGACGAGGCCGCCGGGGGCGAGCCGGACGGAAAGATGCCGGCGGCGGACCGGCAAGGACCGGTGTACTTCGTCCGGGACAACGGGGCGGGGTTCGACATGGCCTATGGGGGCAAGCTCTTCGGGGTCTTCCAGCGCCTCCACGGCGCCCGGGAATTCGAGGGGACGGGGGTGGGGCTGGCGATCGCCCAGCGGATCATCCACCGCCACGGCGGCCGGATCTGGGCGGAGGGGGAGGTCGGCCGCGGGGCGACATTTTATTTCACCCTCCCGGCGTAGCCGGGCAGGTTCGCCGACCCGCGGGAAGGGTTGCCGGGCGGGTCGGAGTGTGGTAGGAAAAACCGGTCGGCATCATGGCGCCGACGGGGAGGTAAGATCATGGACAAGAGCGATATTATTGACATTCTTATCGTGGAAGACAACCCCCAGGACGCGGAGCTGATGATCCGGGCCCTGCAGAAGCGCAAGATCCTCAACCCCGTTTATGTCGTCGAGGACGGCGCGGAGGCCCTGGACTTCATCTTCTGCCGCGGCGCCTACGGGGAGCGGCAATTTTTCCGGCCCCCGAAGGTGATCCTCCTGGATCTCAAGCTTCCCAAGGTAGGCGGTCTGGAGGTCCTGCAGGCGATCAAGGATGACCCCCGGACCCGGATCATTCCCGTGGTCGTCGTGACCTCCTCCCGGGAGGATCCGGACATCCAAAAGGCTTACGCCCTGGGCGCCAACAGCTACGTGGTGAAGCCCGTGGGCTTTGAGGAATTTCTGGAGGCCATGAGTCACCTCGGCCTCTACTGGCTCCTGGTCAATCAGCCGCCGGTGGAATGACCGCCCCGGGGCGCGGGACGCGGCCGGCCCCGGCGGGCAATAGCGACAAAACCTGACAAACTCGCCAAAGGTCATCATACCGGGGGAAAACTCGCGGAACGACCCGGAATGATCCGGGGATGAGGAGATGAGGGATGAACGACGAGATCAAGATCCTGATTGTGGAAGATCTGCCCACGGACGCGGAGCTCTGCCGGCGGGAGGTGCTCAAGGTGTTGCCCCGGAGCGTTTTCCGGCGCGTCGATACCCCGGAGGACTTCCTGGCGGCCCTGAAGGATTTCGCCCCGGACCTCATCCTGTCCGATTACAGCATGCCCCGCTTCGACGGGATGACGGCGCTCAAGATGACCCGGGAGCACACCCCCGATACGCCGTTTATCATCCTGACCGGTTCGACGAACGAGGAGACGGCCGTGGCCTGCATGAAGGCCGGGGCCTGGGATTATGTCATCAAGGAACACATCATGCGCCTCGGCCCGGCGGTCGTCGCCGCCCTGGAGCAGAAGGAGATCCGCCGGGAGCGCCGCCTGACGGTGGAGGCCCTGCGGGAGAGCGAGGCCCGTTACCGGGCGATCGTCGAATCCCAGGACGACGCCATCTGCCGCTGGCTGCCCGACACCACCCTGACCTTCGCCAACAACCGTTACCGGGAACTGTTCGGGGTAACGGCGGCGGATATCGGCCGGCGCCGGTGGGTGGAATTCCTTCCCGAGGCCGATCGGGACGAGATCGTGGCCTTCTACCGGAAGCTCCTTGCGGAACCGCGGAAAGCGGGTTATGAACATGAGGTGCGGCTGCACGACGGCTCCGGGAGGATCTTTTTCTGGATCGATACGCCCATCTGGGACGATCACGGGGTGTTCCTCGAATTCCAGTCCGTGGGGCGGGACGTGACGGAAAGCCGGCGGGCGGAGCAGCG